>Ga0207864_1000449_pt1 | contig 57904 bp, 48 predicted proteins | sample HigsolmetaAR202D_FD_184834 | JGI IMG/M metagenome (GOLD analysis project Ga0207864, IMG submission 184834) | Ionic liquid and high solid enriched microbial communities from the Joint BioEnergy Institute, USA - AR20-2-D (SPAdes) (version 2) ...
GACGAGGCGGTATTACAACGGCAATCGATTCAGGGTCTGATCTCCGGAGAGCGGCACGCGCTTCGCGCGATTTCTAACCAGCGCCCAGTGCCCAGAACCCTTTATGAGCCATTCCGCGTCGTCGGCTCTATGAGCCCCCCGACCACCTTCGGACGCGGGCGCCAGCGTGGACGAATGGGTGTGAGCGTGTAGACGCGCTTGCGCGCTTTGATGAGATAGCCGCCTGCGAAGAGCGGCCACAGCGTCTCTCCTGCGCGCTCCATGAGCGTCGTCGACGTCGGCTGCGGCGCGCCCAAAGGCAACGTGAAGAGATAATGGCGCGAGTCGACGATTTCGAACCCGAGCAGTTTCAGCCAATCGCGCAGGCGGCGTTCGCCGATCATACGATCGAGTCCGGGAGGGAAGCCGTTGCGCGCGAGCAGGTGACGCACACCCCAGCTCGAGAACGGACGAAAGCCGAGCACGATCAAGTGGCCCTCGCCTGCGAGCACACGTCCGACTTCGCGAAGGATTTCGTGCGGATCCGGTTCGTACTCGAGCGTGTGAGGCAGCAGGACCGCATCGGCAGCGTCGGAGGCAATCGCGAGCGCATCGGTCCGCGATCGAATCACACCTTTGCCCCCACCCTTTCGATCGCCATGCCAGGCAAGCACGACCTTGCGCTGTGTCCGCGCATCGCCGATCAGCCCGTCGTCATCCCCCCACAAGCCAATTTGGATGAGCTGCCAACCGAATACTTGCGCAAGCGCCTCGCTGACGAGCTTTCGCTCCAGCGCATACAAGCGCGCACCGAGCGGAGAACGCAGCCACTCGTGGACTTGGTTCGCCTGAAATTCCAGCATGTGCGAAGAATAGCAGCGCGTGGCGCGCGGAACGTGATTCGTGATCCGTGATTCGTGATTGCGCCAGGCAACAGACGACAGGAAGCAGTGCCTCCCTTTCCCCTTTTCCCTTTCCCCTTTTCCCTTTTCCCTTTTCCCTTTTCCCGTCTTCCCTCCTTCCCTTCTTCCCTCATCACGCTTGCCCCTGCATAGTGCGACATGTTTAATACGGTCAACTCGCCGACTCCCTGGATTTCAGACAAATGCTCGAGGTCACGCCGGTACGGGCGTTCGCCGATAACTACATTTGGCTGATTCATTCGCCGCGCGACCGAAGGAAGGTCGTCGCTGTCGATCCAGGCGACGCTGCGCCAGTCGTTGCCGCACTCGAGGCCCAGGATCTCGAAATCCACGGAATCCTGCTGACGCATCATCATCCTGACCACGTCGGCGGTGTCGTGCAGTTGCTACAGAGGCAAGCAGTTTCTGTATTCGGGCCAGCAAGCGAACGCATTCCTGGTAACCCGACGCTGTTGCAAGAGGGAGACGTCGTAAATCTCCCGGAGCTCGGGTTGCGTTTCGACGTGTTGGATGTGCCGGGCCATACGGCGGGTCACATTGCCTACGTCGGTCACGGCGCGTTGTTCTGCGGCGATACGCTTTTTTCGGCCGGATGCGGACGCCTCTTCGAAGGCACCGCAGAACAGATGACCGCGTCGCTCGCCAAGCTCTCGTCCTTACCGGACGACACTGCGGTCTATTGCGCCCATGAATACACGATCGGCAATCTACTTTTCAGTCTCGCCGTCGAGCCGGACAATAGCGAGGCGCGGGCGTATCTCGAAGAATGCCGTGCGCGGCGGGCTCGAGATGAGGCAACGGTGCCATCGAACATAAGGCGAGAGAGGAATGTGAATCCGTTCCTTCGGTGCCATCAGGAGACTGTGAAACAAGCCGCGGAAGCCCGCGCAGGTCGAGCGTTGAATCCAACAGAGGTTTTTGCCGTCATCCGTGCCTGGAAAGACGGCTTTCGAGCGTAGCTTTCGCGTACGGTTTGCTTTGTTGTTCCCGGGGGCGCCACCGGGACGGCAAGAGAAGGTGATCCTAGCGATTAGACGGCCCGAAGCCAGCTCGGGCAGGTTTTGAATATTCCGGCAGTTGCCGGATGAGCGATACGGGCCATGGGCCCAACGCGGAGGGGTTTCGATGTACATGGTCCGACGCATACCGGCAGCGCTGTTTGCCTTTTGGCTGGCAGCTCTCGCTCTCCTCACCGCCGGGTGCAGTCACGCTCCCACCGACCTCTCCCCCTTCGAGCCCGACTCCGAATTCGTCGCCGACGATCAGCCGTTCGACGAGAGCGAGCTCACATTCGATGAGGCCGACATTGGCACCCTCGGCCCCGATCAAATCGAGGCTGCGATCGCCTCGCTCGATGCACAAACCGAGGGCCGCCCGGCCCTGGTGGCCGACGCCAGCTCCAGTGTCGGTGGCCGCCAGGACGTCGACGACCTATTCGAGCGCATCCGCCGCGGCTTCGCTTTGCAGGACACAGACCACGCTTCGATCGATCGCGAGCTCGCCTGGTTCGTGCGCCACCCCGCGTATCTGGACCGAACGTTCAAGCGCGGCGAGCGCTACCTCTACCACATCGTCCAAGAGATCGAGGCACGCGGGATGCCGCTCGAGCTCGCGCTGCTGCCGGTCGTGGAAAGCGCCTTCAATCCGGTTGCGTACTCTCGGGCACGTGCAGCGGGACTTTGGCAGTTCATTCCGGCGACCGGTCGCCGCTACGGGCTGAAGCAGAACTGGTATTACGACGGACGACGCGACGTGCTCGCTGCGACGACCGCCGCACTCGATTACCTGCAGTTCCTGCACGACGAATTCGAAGGCGACTGGCTGCTGGCCGTGGCCGCCTACAACTGCGGCGAGCTGAATGTTGCACGCGCGATTCGACGCAACCGCGAAGCCGGCAAGCCGACCGATTTCTTCAGCCTGAAGCTCCCCAAAGAGACGCGCGCTTACGTGCCCAAGCTCCTCGCGATGCGTCGTATCGTCGCCGAGCCCGCTGCGCACGGATTGATCTTCGCGCCGATCGCCAACCAGCCTTACTTCGTCAAAGTCGACGTCGGCGGCCAGATCGACCTGCACGTGGCTGCGGAGCTTGCCGATCTGCCGAAAGAGGAGCTGCTGGCGCTCAACCCGGCCTTTAATCATTGGGTCACCGATCCGGACGGGCCGCACTACCTATTGGTGCCTGTCGATCGCCACGAACGCTTCGTCGCCGCGCTTGCGGACCTCCCACCCAGCAAGCGCGTCCGCGTCGTGTATCACCGTGTCCGCCCGGGCGACACGCTGAGCGCCATCGCAAGCAAGTACGGCGTCTCGGTAGATGCAATTCGCACCGCGAACAAGATTCGCGGCTCGCTGATCCATCCTGGCCAGGACCTCGTCATCACCGCTGTTCCGCCGTCCGACGGAAGAGATCTGCGCATCGCGCGCAACGAGCCTGCACCTCGCATTTCTGCAACGGGCAACGGTCAGCATCGCGTGCGCCGCGGCGATACGCTGTGGAGCATTGCACGCGCGCACGGCGTCAGCTTGGATCATCTCGCGCGAGTGAATGGTCTGAATCGCGACGGGACGTTGTCGGTGGGTCAAGTGCTCAAGATCCCAGGCACGGCAACGCTGGCATCCACCGATCCCAGCGCCGTCACACCGACGTCGCTGTCCTACGTCGTCCGCGCGGGCGACACCTTGTCGCGAATCGCCAGTAAGTTCCGCGTGAGCCTCAAGGATCTTCTGGCATGGAACAACCTCGACATGAACAGCGTGATCAAGCCGGGTCAGCGGCTGGTCATGTACGTGAACAGGTCGGGGACCTGAGGCTGAAGACTGAAGGGAGAACGCGCGTACCGCGCGTTGTTCCAACCAGAGCCCAGCGCGCTCAACACGCAACCGCGCATGCGCGCGGCTTTTCACGAGTCGTTAGTCACCAGTCACGAGGCACGCGACAGCTGTCGCCTGTAGGCTCTCGGTGCGGCACAATACGCGCCTTTCGAATCACTGGAGGCTGCGTATGGGCTTTCTCGCCGGCAAGCGTGCACTGATCATCGGCCTTGCGTCTGAGCGCTCGATTGCATACGGCATCGCGAGCGCCATGCGCCGCGAGGGCGCGGAGCTCGCATTCAGCTACCAGGACCGATTCAAGACCCGCGTCGAATCGATGGCGCAGGAGTTCGGCTCCAACATCGCCTTCGAAATGGACGTGGCGAGCGATGACAGCATCGATGCGGGGTTTGCGCAGCTCAAGCAGTCCTGGGATGCGCTCGACATCGTCGTGCATGCTGTCGCGTTTGCACCGAGCGATGCAATCCGCGGCGGCTTCCTGGAATCGACCACTCGCGAAAACTTCCGTATTGCTCACGACATCTCGAGCTACAGCCTCACCGCGATCGCGAAGGCTGCCGTGCCGATGATGGAAGGCCGCGCCGGCGCATTCTTGACGCTTTCGTACTTGGGCGCGGTGCGTTCGCTGCCCAGCTACAACGTGATGGGACTCGCCAAGGCGAGCCTCGAGGCGAGCGTTCGATTCCTTGCAGCGGACCTGGGCCCCCGCGGTATTCGCGTCAATGCAATTTCGGCCGGGCCGATCAAAACGCTTGCAGCGGCCGGCATCGGCGGCTTCCGCGCAATTCTCAAGCACGTCGCTCAGGTCGCGCCGCTCCGCAGAAACGTCACGATCGAGGACGTCGGCAACGCGGCCGCATTCTTGTGCTCCGATCTTGCAGGCGGCATCACCGGCGAGGTCGTCTACGTCGACGGCGGATTCAACACGGTTGGAATGGCGCTGACGTCGGAGGGAGATTGAGACGCTCCGCTCAGGCTGTAGGCTCTAGACTGTAGGCTGTAGAAAAGGCCGCGCAGCGGCTTATTCGCGTATGAGGCAGGACGCTTGACGGCTGCCGCGCATGGACGCGCAGAAGCAGCTCTGACCGGGCTATAGGTTGTTGGCTCTAGGCTGTAGCGAAGGCGCGCGAAGCGGCGCACTGGCTCCTGGCCAAGAGGAGAAGGAAGAATGTCTGCTGCGCGAGGCTTCTTCCCTTCTTCCCTTCTTCCCTTCTTCCCTATTCCCTATTCCCTTTTCCCTTTTCCCTTTTCCCTTTTACTCAAACAACCTCTCATTCCGCCGCACGCTCGCATTGCGCTCGGCTTCCGCCAAGTACGCGGCGAACTCTTCGTTACCGCGCGCAAACACGGCCTGGCGTTGGCGCATCTGGCGCTCGCGCTCGGGCTCCGCAGATGGATCCGGCGTGCGAACTGCGGACAACGACCACACGGCGTAATTGCCTTCGTCCGTAACGACGCCGGCCACGTACGGCTTTTCTTCGCTCACCTGCGTGCGCGGCACATCGAATGCGGCGCGCAGGACAGCCTCCGGTGCCAATTGATCCTTACGCGTGACGAAACGGCGACCTGCAGGCTGCAGCTTCAACTCCGACATCACGGCTGACCACGTCTCTCCTTGCTGCAGGCGGGCGAGAATCTGCGCACCTTGGCTGGCTGCAGCATCGCGCATCGCCTGACGACGCACTTGCGCTTCGATCTCGCCACGCACTTCGTCAAGCGGTTTCGGTTCGGCAGGCTTGTGGTTCTTCACGCGCAAAACGACGGCGCGGCTGTCGCCCACCGCAATCAGCGGGCTGTTCTGTCCGCGCTCGAGCACGTCCTCGCTGAAGGCCGCCTCGATCACGTCGCGGTTGTCGCCGAACTCCTCGCCGCCCTCGCGCGTGAAGCCTTGGATCGTCTTGATCTCCACACCGAGCGCTTGCGCGACCGGCTCGAGCGTCGTGAGTGCCGCGAATGCTTGCTCGTCCAGCTTCTGCGACTGGTCGAGAAAGATCGCCTCTGCCCGGTCCTTGCGATACTCGGATTCGATCTCCGCCCGCATTTCCTCGAAGGTGCGAAGGCGTTCGGCTTCGATGTCGACGAGCTGAATGATGTGATAGCCGAACTGCGTCTTGATTGGGCCGCGAATCTCCCCTTTCTGCATCGAGAACAAAGCTTCTTCGAACGGACCAACGAACATGCCACGCTCGGCCCAGCCGAGATCGCCGCCCTGTTGCGCCGAGCCCGGATCCTTGGAGTGCTTGCGCGCGAGATCCGCGAAGTCCGCTCCTGCCTTCGCCTGTTCTGCGAGCTCTGCCGCTCTCTTCTCAGCTGCGGCGTCATCGAGCCCATCTTCGGCGGTAATCAGGATGTGGCGGGCGTGACGGCGCTCCGGCGCGTGGAAACGATCTTTGATGCTCTCGAAGTAATCCTTGAGCGCCGCTTCGGTGACTTCGATGCTCGCCTCCGCCATCGCACGTGTGACTTCGACGTACTCGAGATCGACTGTCTCGGGCGAGGTGTAATCGGACTGATGCGATTCGTACCAGGCCTGAATCTGCTCGTCGGTTACCTTGATGCTGTCGGCGAACGAGTTCGCGGCGATCAGCACATACTCCAACTCGCGTTCCTGTTTCTCGAGCTCATAACGGTGATCGAGCTCGTAAGGCAGAACGAACGAGGAATCGACGATCGCTTCCTGAACCTGCGTGATCAGGAGCTCGGTTGCGAGGTCCGCTTCGAACTGTGCGGGCGTCAACCCGACTTGGCGAAGCACGGCGTTGTAGCGATCCGGTGAAAACTTGCCGTCGGCGTGGAACTGCGGGAAGTCGCGCACACGCGTCGCAAGCGCCTCATCGCTCACCCGATAGCCGAACTTGTTAGCGCGCTGCTTGAGGAGCGTCTGCTGCACGAATTGATCGAGCAGCGCACGTTGCTGCGAACGCATCAGCTCAGGAGGCAGCTCGTCTCGGAGCATTTGCTGCAATTGCGACTGACGCTGCTGCCATGCGCGCTGCACCGTCTGCACGTCGATACGCTCGCCGTTCACTTTCGCGGCGTATGTAACGGCGCCCATTTGAAAGTCGATGCCCCAGAAGATGAAGACGACGGCAATCGCCCCGAGGACCAGACCGGCGACCCAGCCGGTAATCTTGTCGCGGATTTTTTGCAGCATGAATCGAGCGTTATTCGAGTGCCCAGCGTCCTTCGCTCGCTCATTCCGGCGAATCGCTCTCCGGCGCGGTACGCTCGCGAATGGCGCTTGGTTTTGTAAAGTGGCGGAGCGGACGGGACTCGAACCCGCGACCCCCGGCGTGACAGGCCGGTATTCTAACCAGCTGAACTACCGCTCCGCGCTGGAAGCTTTGATCCCTTTGAACTGCAAAAAGGCGTGGTGGGTGCTGAGGGGATCGAACCCACGACATTCGCCTTGTAAGGGCGACGCTCTACCGCTGAGCTAAGCACCCCCGTGGCGGCTGCCTGCGTCTCGCTGCACTGATGCACCGCAGCCCGTGTTCCTGAGCGCGTCGCGAATTGCGAATGCGGATCGGAACCTTGCCATCGAAAAACCGCGACTTCGCGTCCGGTCCTCGAGGGCGCGCTAATTTACAGCATCCTTCAGTGCCTTGCCAGCCTTGAAGCCCGGCACCTTGCTTGCAGGAATCTCGATCGTCTCGCCCGTACGAGGATTGCGACCGGGACGCGCTGCACGTCCTTTCACGACGAACGTACCGAAACCGAGCACCGAAACGCTGTCGCCCGCCTTGAGCGCCGCAGTAATGCAATCGAACACTGCGTCGACCGCCTTCGTCGCCTCAGCCTTCGGAAGGCCCGTCTGCCCGCTTACCGCATCGATCAGCTCGGCTTTGTTCATGTCGGATTCCTTCTTTTTCCTGTTGCGACCTGCACCGGCGCAGGCGGGGGCGCGTTATAGCAGTGCGCGGAAGAACGGGTCAACCAGAGTTATGTGACGAATGCAGCAAAAGGACCGTGCGAAGATTCCTTCGCACGGTCCTTCAAACGCAGCGTTAGTGCGCACGCACGGCCTTCGGTGCGCGCTTCGCAATGCGACGCGGACGCGCCTTGTCGTTCGGCCGCGACGGACCCGCCTCTGCAGCGACAGGCGCCGGCATGTGTTTGAGTGCGACCTGCAACACTTCGTCGATCCATTTCACCGGCTTGATCTCGAGGCTGTCCTTGATGTTCTGAGGAATGTCGGCGAGGTCCTTGGTGTTCTCATCCGGGATCAACACCGTGCGAATTCCGCCGCGGTGCGCCGCCAGCAATTTCTCCTTCAAGCCGCCGATCGGTAGCACCTGTCCGCGCAACGTGATCTCGCCCGTCATTGCCACATCCGAGCGAACCGGCACTTTAGTCAGCGCAGAGACGAGCGCTGTACACATACCGATACCTGCGCTCGGACCGTCCTTCGGCGTTGCCCCCTCGGGCACGTGAATGTGCACATCGGCCTTCTGATAGAAGTCGGGATCGAGTCCGAGCATCGTGGCGCGGCTGCGCACGACGGTCATCGCGGCCTGAATCGACTCTTGCATCACTTCGCCGAGTTGGCCGGTGTGCGTGAGCTTGCCCTTGCCGGGAACGACCGCGGCTTCGATCGTGAGCAGCTCGCCGCCCACTTCCGTCCACGCAAGGCCCGTGACCTGGCCGATTTGATCCTGCTCCTCCGCAAGGCCGTAGCGGAAGCGCCGCACGCCGAGGTACTTGCTCAGATTCTTCGGCGTGATGTTGACGACCTTCGTGTCCTTCTCGGTGAGTAGCTGCTTCACCGCCTTGCGGCAGATCTTCGAGATTTCGCGCTCGAGATTGCGCACGCCGGCCTCGCGGGTGTAGTAGCGGATGATGTCGAGGATCGCTTGATCCGACACCTTGAGCTCGCTGTCCTGCACGCCGTTCTGTTTCATCTGTTTCGGCAACAGGTAACGGCGCGCGATCGCGCTCTTCTCGTCTTCCGTGTAGCCGGGCAACCGAATCACTTCCATGCGGTCGAGGAGCGGCGCCGGAATGTTCAGGCTGTTCGCGGTGCAGACGAACATCACCTCCGACAGATCGAAATCGACCTCGAGGTAATGATCGTTGAAAGTCGCGTTCTGCTCCGGATCGAGCACTTCGAGCAGCGCCGACGACGGATCGCCACGGAAATCCATGGCCATCTTGTCGACCTCATCGAGCAGGAACAGCGGATTGTGCACGCCCGTCTTGACCATGTTTTGAATGATCTTGCCGGGCATCGAGCCGATATACGTGCGGCGGTGACCGCGGATCTCGGCTTCGTCGCGTACACCGCCGAGCGACATGCGGACGAACTTGCGGTTGGTCGCGCGCGCGATCGATTGTCCGAGCGAGGTCTTACCCACGCCCGGTGGTCCGACGAGACACAAAATCGGACCCTTCAGGGTTTTGACGCGCTGCTGGACCGCAAGGTATTCGATGATGCGCTCTTTGACCTTCTCCAACCCGTAGTGGTCTTCGTCGAGCACCTTCTCCGCATTGGCGATGTCGTTGTGAATCTTGGTCCGCTTCTTCCACGGACACTTCACGAGCCAGTCGATGTAGTTGCGCACGACGGTCGCTTCGGCCGACATCGGCGACATGAGCTTCAACTTGTTGAGCTCTGACATCGCCTTGTCGCGCGCTTCCTTCGGCATACCCGCCTTCTGGATGCGCTGCTCGAGCTCCGCAAGCTCGTTCGGTGCGTCCTCGATCTCGCCGAGCTCCTTCTGAATGGCCTTCATTTGCTCATTCAGGTAGTACTCGCGCTGGCTCTTCTCCATTTGTTGCTTGACGCGCCCGCGGATCCGCTTCTCGATCTGCAGCACGTCCATCTCGCCTTCGATGAGGGCGAGGATGTGCTCGAGGCGCTTGCGCACGTCCTGGATCTCGAGAACCTTCTGCTTGGCATCGAGCTTGAGCGACATGTGCGCGGCAACAGTGTCCGCGAGCCGACCCGGTTGCTCGATTCCCGCAAGCGAAGTGAGGATCTCCGGCGGCACCTTGCGGTTGAGCTTCACGTACTGCTCGAACTGCGACACGACGGAACGCATCAGCACGTCCATCTCGCGTTCGTCGTACTGCTCGATGTCGCGCAGCTGCGAGATCTCGGCACTGAAATACTGACCCGAGGTCAGCTTCTCGATCTTGGCGCGCTCGACGCCCTCGACGAGCACCTTGACCGTGCCGTCGGGAAGCTTGAGCAGTTGCAGAATCGTCGCGACGGTACCGATGCGATAAAGATCCTGCGCAGTCGGATCGTCCACGTCGGCTTGTTTCTGCGCCACGAGCAAAATCTGTTTCGAACCGCGCATCGCATGGTCCAACGCGAGAATCGATTTCTCGCGGCCGACGAACAGCGGAATGACCATGTGCGGATAGACCACGACGTCTCTCAGCGGCAGGACGGGCATCGCTGTCGGCGGCGTGGGGGTATCTGGTGCTGGAGTGTCTGTGCTCACGCGGATTACCTGTCGATGGCGAATCGGAAGATTTAGATCCGATTCGAAAAGGATCGTTCTGCAAAATACCGGAAGCGGTGCCGGGTCGCCAGCGCTCTTCCCCCGGAATCGCGCCGGTTTTCGCCGGGTCCTCGCGAATGACGGATCGAGAGAATGACGGATACAGGGTCGCCCCTATTGCAACCGCTCAAACCGATACTCGGAAACGACGAGGGCGCCTGACGGCGCCCTCGTAGTGCAAATTTGCAATCCGGTTCAGTGATGGTCGCTGCCGGTCGGACGTCGCTCTTCGACCGTCGTCCGGCCCTCTTCCCCGGGCCCGTACACGATGTACGGCTTGCTCTCGCCGAGGATGACAGCCTCATCGACCACAACCTTCTGCACATTCCGCAACGACGGCAGCTCGTACATCGTTTCGAGCAGCACGTTTTCAAGGATCGTGCGCAAACCGCGAGCGCCCGTCTTGCGCTGCATGGCCTTCTTCGCGACGGCTTTCAGCGCTTCCGGACGGAACTCGAGCTCGACGCCTTCCATGTCGAACAACTTCTTATATTGCTTGGTGAGCGCATTCTTCGGCTCGACCAGGATCGACACGAGCGCAGCTTCGTCGAGCTCATCAAGCGTCGCCACGACGGGCAAGCGACCGACGAACTCCGGAATCAGGCCGTACTTGATGAGATCCTCCGGCTCGACGTCATGAAACACATCGTTGCCGTAAGGACGCTCGCCTTGCGGACGAACCTCGGCGGTGAAGCCGATACCGGTCTTCTGCGTACGGTTCAGGATGATCTTTTCCAGACCCGCGAACGCACCGCCGCAAATGAACAAGATGTTCGTCGTATCGACCTGCAGGAACTCCTGCTGGGGATGCTTGCGTCCGCCCTGCGGCGGAACCGAAGCGACCGTGCCTTCGATCAATTTCAGCAGGGCCTGCTGCACGCCTTCGCCGGACACGTCGCGTGTAATGGAAGGATTGTCCGACTTGCGCGAGATCTTATCGATCTCGTCGATGTACACGATGCCTGTTTGCGCCTTCTCGACATCGTAGTCGCATTTCTGCAGGAGCTTCTGGATGATGTTCTCGACGTCCTCGCCGACGTAGCCGGCTTCGGTCAGCGTCGTTGCATCGGCAATCGTGAACGGAACGTTCAACAAGCGCGCCAGCGTCTCGGCAAGCAACGTCTTGCCGCAGCCCGTCGGACCGATCAACAGGATGTTGCTCTTCGCCAGCTCGACCTCGTCCTTCGAGCGCTGGTCGCCGGTCTTGGTCTGCAACCGCTTGTAGTGGTTGTAGACGGCAACCGAGAGAACCTTCTTCGCGCGGTGCTGCCCGATGACGTATTCGTCGAGGACTTTCTTGATCTCGTGCGGACGCGGCAGCTTGTCGCGGGTCCGTTCTGCGCGCTCCTCGAGCTCTTCGCGGATAATGTCGTTGCAGAGCTCGACGCACTCGTCGCAAACGAACACCGACGGTCCGGCGATCAGCTTGCGAACTTCGTGCTGGCTCTTGCCGCAAAACGAACAGTACAGCAGTTTGCCGTCGTCGTGTTTGCCGCGGGAATCATCGGGCATGCGTCACCTCAAAGCCTTATCGGCACCGCGTCCACGAGCGTGACACGACGGTGTCGAGGTTATATATCACGCGTTGCCGCTTGCCTGCAAAGACGGCCTGCTCAGCAACGCGATGACTGTTGGCCGTAAGGCAAATACCTAACAATTCTAGTCACTTAGCCCTAATCACTTGGGCGTAGCCGGTGTCGAATCGGCGCGGCGTTCGAGCACGCGATCGATGAGGCCATAGGCCACCGCCGCCTCGCCGCCCATGAAGTTGTCGCGATCGGTATCTTGGCGGATCTTCTCGACCGTCTGACCGGTGTGTTTGGACAGAATACGGTTCAACCGGTCGCGCATCTCGAGCACTTCGCGTGCATGGATGTCGATGTCCGATGCCTGTCCTTGGAAGCCTGCCAGCGGCTGGTGGATCATGATCCGGGAGTGAGGTAGTGCATAACGCTTACCCTTCGCTCCGCCGGCGAGCAGGACGGCGGCCATGCTCGATGCCTGCCCAACGACCATTGTGCTGACGTCCGGCTTGATGAACTGCATCGTGTCGTAAATCGACAAGCCAGCGGTCACCGACCCGCCAGGCGAATTGATGTACAGCGCGATGTCCTTGTCCGGATTCTCGGATTCCAAGAAGAGCAGCTGAGCGACCACGAGATTCGCCATGTGGTCCTCGATCGGACCAACGATGAAGATCACCCGCTCCTTCAACAGGCGCGAATAGATGTCATAAGCACGTTCGCCGCGAGCGGTCTGCTCGACGACCATGGGTACGAGGTTCATAGCAGCTTTTTCGATGGCCATGGTTGAAATTGATACGCTCGCCAAGTGTGCATCATCTCGCGGACGGTTTCCTGTCCGAAACGAGGCCCGATTACGCTACGCGCCGAAATTCATTAGTTCCTTGAAAGTCGACGGGACTTCGGTCACTTTGGCGCGTTCGAGCAGCCAATCCACGACCTGGTCCTCGAGCACGCTCGCTTCGAGCTGCCGCCGCAGCTGCGGGTTACTGCGATACGCCTGCAACGCTTGAGCCGGATCCGGAAACTGCTGCGCGAGCTCCTCCATGCGCGCCTGGACCTTTGACTGATCCACTTTCAGCTCGGCGGTTCTGATGATCTCGTTCACCAGCAGGTTCAACGCCACTCGGCGGCGAGCCTGTTCGACGAATGCCTCGGCGGGCGGCAACTGCGAAACGTCCTGTGCCCCCATGCGCCGACCGGCCTCGATCTGCATGTCGCGAACCTGAACGTCGACGAGACTTTTCGGCAATTCGATCGGATTCGTCGCGACCAGCCCGTCCAGCACTTGAACCTTCATGCGGGCGCGGATCGCATCGTTCAATTCGCGTCGCATGTTGTCTTCGACTTCCTGACGCAGACGCTCGACCCCGCCGGTATCGACTCCGTACGACTTGCAGAATTCCTCGTCGAGCTCCGGCAGCTTGCGCTCTTCCACCGACTTGATCGTCACCTCGAACTTCGCAGTCTTACCCGCCAAGTTCGGTGCGCCGTAGTTCTCGGGGAACGTGACATCGATGGTCTTCTTTTCGCCTGCCTTCGCGCCGCGAATACCCTTCTCGAAATCCGCGAGCATGCGTCCTGAGCCCAGGTGGATCGTCACGTTCTCGCCTTGCCCGCCTTCGAACGGCTGACCGTCCAACGTTCCGGCGAAATCGACGACGACGCGGTCGGTGTCCTGCGCTTCGCGCTCGACAGGCGAATACGTCGCGCGCTGTTCCCGCAAGTTCTGAATCATTGCTTCGATATCGGCCGCGGTGACGTCCGCGGTCGGGCGCTTCACCTCGATGGTCTCGAGGCCGGTGAGCTTGATTTCCGGGAGGATTTCGAAGGTGGCGCGATACTTGAGGTCACTGCCCTGTTCGAGGCTGATGGGCTCGATCCGCGGACCTGCCGCAGGAATCAGATTCTGTTGAGTGACGGCCTCCGCAAACGTCGCCTGCATCACGTCGCTGAGCACTTCCTGACGAACCTGCTGGCCGAATTGCTGACGGACGACCTTGACGGGCACCTTGCCGGGACGGAAACCCTTCAATCGGACGGTCCGGCTTAGCTTCTGCAGGCGCTCGTCGATCGCTTTCTCCACGCGCTCGGCGGGAACCTGAACTTCCATTCGGCGCTCGAGGGCACCGATTGCTTCTACGGACACCTGCATTGCTAACGGACCTCTGTTGTAACTCGACGTGGTGCGAAAGGAGGGACTCGAACCCTCACGGGGTTACCCACTGGAACCTAAATCCAGCGCGTCTACCAGTTCCGCCACTTTCGCGTCCCGTACCCAAATCGCGCACCCCGCCGAAGCGGGGGCGCGGAGTATAGCCGACGTACCCTCACCTTGAAGTTAGACCCGGGCCGGGAGTTCTGAATGGGGTGCCTTCAGAGTCGCAGTGCGGTACCGAAGCACGCGGGGCAACGATTGGCGGCTAGGACGGGAAGGAGGTGGTGGGCCGTGTAGGACTCGAACCTACAACCAACTGATTAAGAGTCAGCTGCTCTACCAATTGAGCTAACAGCCCACGTTTTCTACCTGGTGGCAGAACCGTAACGGGTTCTCGCTCCTCACTTCAACGGCTCGCGCCGTGAAGTTTGGGGTGGACGATGGGACTCGAACCCACGACGGCCGGAATCACAATCCGGGGCTCTACCAACTGAGCTACGTCCACCATCGTCCGCACTAATTCAACTTACACGCCCGAAGGCATGTGCGTCCATGTCCGGCGCGCCTCCATGGCCGGCGCCCATTCGGGCCGACCTTCGGTCGTTCGAAAATTGCTCCTGCAATTTTCGTCGAACCTGCTACTCGCAGGTTCTCACCTGTCCTAGCGCGCCTTTGGCGCGCCCGGCAGGATTCGAACCTGCGACCCTCGGCTTAGAAGGCCGATGCTCTATCCAGCTGAGCTACGGGCGCAGCGACGCGTTTCCATCCTGCCGAACTCAGCCAGCACGCCGGCCGCTCAGCCGCCGGGCTGCGGGTGCAAGCGCTGCCGGCAGTCCAGGGACAATGAACAGGGGATGGGAGACAGTCTCGGATCGGTCCTGACCCCTATCCCCTAGTCACTGCCATCCATGTGGTCGGGGCGGAGGGATTCGAACCCCCGACCCTCTGCTCCCAAAGCAGATGCGCTACCAGACTGCGCTACGCCCCGCCGTGCAAGCCTGCCCCGCACGGGACGGCGAATCATACGGATGGCACTTCGGAGCGTCAATTTGCAGCGCGCTCTTCGAATCCATTTCCCGCGCGACCGAGCATTGCGTTACGAATTGTACAAGCAGCGGGCGGCTGCGAGAACGTCGTCAAGCACGGCGCCAAGTCGTCTTCCCGCCGGGCAAGTCCTCGAGCACGATGCCCGCGTGGGCGAGCTCATCGCGAATTTCGTCAGAACGTTTGAAGTTCTTCGTCTTCCGCGCCTCTGCGCGTTCCGCGATCAAAGCCTCGACACGATCGTCCGTGTATTCCTGAGACGACCCGGCCGTTTCACCGTCGGCGCGCGGAGCCGCATTCTTCGGCTTGCGCAAGAACTCGTCGGCACGTTGCTGAAGAATGCCGAGCACACCGCCCAAATGCACGAGCTCCGATGCCAACGCGCGGGCACGCTCGGTTTCCCCGCTCGCTTTCGCGCGATTGATCTCGGTCGCAAGCTGCTGCAGCACGGCGAGCGCTTCCGGCGTATTGAAATCGTCGTCCATGGCTTGCGTGAACGCTTGCGTCGCCGCACCGGTTTGCGGAGGCGACAGCGGCTCGACATCGCGTAACGCCGTGTACAAACGCACGAGCGCCGCATCGGCCTGCTCGATCTGCACGAGCGAATAATTGATCGGGCCCCGGTAGTGGCTCGACATCAAGAAATAGCGCAACACTTCGGGATCGCGCACGTATCCCGAATCGAGCACGTCGCGGATCGTGAAGAAGTTGCCGAGCGACTTCGACATCTTCTCGTCGTCCACATTGACGAAGCCGTTGTGCATCCAATAGGTCGCGAATTGATCGCCCGTTGCAGCACACGACTGCGCAATTTCGTTCTCGTGATGCGGGAACTTGAGATCGGCACCGCCGCCGTGAATGTCGAAGCGCGAACCGAGCAGCTCATAGCTCATCGCCGAGCACTCGATGTGCCAGCCGGGGCGCCCCGGCCCCCAAGGCGAAGGCCACGACGGTTCATTGGGCTTCGCCTTTTTCCATAGAACGAAATCTGCCGGATCGCGCTTCGCTTCATCGACGGCCACACGCGCGCCGGCGCGCAGGTCTTCGAGCCGCTTGCCGGAGAGCTTTCCGTAAGGCGCGAACTTCGCGACCGAATACAACACATCGCCGTTCGAAGCCACGTACGCATAGCCCTTGTCGATGAGCTTTTGCGTCATCGCGATGATGCCGGGAATGTGTTCGGTGGCCTTCGGCTCGTGCGTGGGCCGCAGCACGCCCAATCGATCGTAGTCTTCGTGCATCGCTTGCGTGAAGCGCGCCGTCAACGATTGGATGGGCTCGCCGTTTTGCGCCGCCCGCTCGATGATCTTGTCGTCGATGTCCGTGATGTTTCGGACGAAGGTCACCTGATAGCCGCGAAACTCCAGGTAGCGGCGCACGACATCGAAGGCGATCTTCGAGCGCGCATGGCCGATATGGCAGTAGTCGTAGACCGTATCGCCGCAGACATACATTCGAACCTTGCCGGGTTCGAGCGGCTGAAAAGCTTCCTTCTGCCCGCTCAGCGAATTGAAAAGCTGCAACATAGCGTGGACCGACGTCCCGTGCACAAGAGCGGGCATTCTATACGCCTCGCCTCGGTCTGCGGGACTCGAGCGCCGAAACGGGAACGAGTCACCAACCAGCCGCAAGCCCGTCCGAGCGCTTTGGTAAGATCGCGCGCACGTTTCCTTTGTCCTCAGGTCCTATGCAGCGAGCGCTTCTTTGTCTGATCGCAATTGCGGCATGGCTGCCAATGGGCGCAGCACAGGCCCAGATGGCCAGTAACACCCTAGTTCGTATCGAAACCTCGATGGGCGATTTCGTCGTCGAGCTCGACGCCGTGCGCGCTCCGCTCACGGTTGCGAACTTCCTGGAGTACGTGCGCGCCGGGCATTACGAGGGAACGATTTTCCATCGCGTGGTCGGCAATTTCGTGGCTCAGGGCGGCGGCTACGACGAGGAATTCGCTGAGAAGCCGACACGGCCCGACATTCCCAACGAGTCCGGCAATGGTCTATCGAATCGGCGCGGGACGATCGGCATGGCCCGCACGAGCAATCCGCATAGTGCGAACGCGCAGTTCTACATCAATCTGACCGATAACCCGACTTTGGATCCTCAGCCGAGTCGTTGGGGTTATGCGGTGTTCGGTCGAGTCGTCGAGGGCATGGAAGTCGTCGACGCGATCGGTGCCGTCGCAACGGGCGAAGTCGGTCCGTTCGACAAGGATGCGCCGTTGAAACCGATCGTGATCCGCCGCATCGTCGTTGTCGAATAGCCCGCAGCAGTGACGACGCTCTTCATATCGGATCTTCACCTGGACGGCTCGCATCCCGAGATCACCGACCAGTTCTTGGGCTTCCTCGAGCACGAGGCCTCGCAAGCCGCGGGGCTCTACATTCTCGGGGATCTATTCGAGGCTTGGATCGGCGACGACGATCCCGATCCGGATAAACGACGCGTCGTTGAAGGTCTGCGGCGCCTGACTTCCGGCGGCGTCCCCTGCTTCGTCATGCACGGCAATCGAGACTTCCTGCTCGGACGCCGCTTCTGCGACGCCACGGGTGCGCAGTTGATCGACGACGGCACGGTGATCGACGTCCGCGGACGGAAAGTTGCGCTGATGCACGGCGATACGCTGTGCACCGACGATCACTCCTATCAGCGCCTACGCCGCATCGTTCGCAATCCGATCGTGCAATGGATCTTGCGTTCGCTCACGCTCTCGCAGCGACAAGCGCTGGCCGCGCGCATGCGTGCCGGCAGCAAGGCGCACATCGAAGCCACGGACAAAGTCGCTCCGTACATCATGGACGTGAACGCCGACGCAGTCGCCAATGCATTCCGTACGCTGGGCGTCGATTGCATCGTGCACGGTCACACCCACCGCCCGGCGATTCACTCGTTGACCGTCGACGGCAGACCCTGTACCCGCATCGTGCTCGGCGATTGGTACGAGCAAGGCAGCGTGCTGCGGTGGGGAGCGGCAGGGTATGAGCTGGTGGGATTGCCGCGAGGATCGTGACGCGTGACTCGCGACTAGTGACTCGTCGCGATTCGCCTATGGTGAGCAGTGAGTGGTGAGTAGCAGCGCGCGAACGACGCGCTCCGCCTTCAGTCTTCAGCCTACAGTCTTCACTCCGGCTTGCCGGAGTGAAACCGAAATTGCGGATCCGGCGAAGTCGCCAACTCTGCTTCGACTTCCGCCAGCTCGGTCAGGCGGCGCTGCCAGTCCGCGCCGCGCGCACGGGTTTCGGCCAAGCGCAAGTACAACGACTGATGGCGCGACTCGGAGCGGGCGAGCCCGTCGTAGAACTCGGCAAGCGGCGAAGAAAGTCTCGGCACGAGACCGACGAAGCGTTCGCACGAGCGAGCTTCGATCAACGCGCCACAGAGCAGCAAATCGAGCTGCCGTTGCGGGTCGTACGTACGCACGCAGCGCCGCAGACCCTCGGCGTAGCGGGACGGTGTGAGCCGCATGAACGGTACGCCGAGCTCGCGCATGTACTTCTGAACCTGTTCGAAATGGCGCAGCTCTTCACGCGCAAGACGCGATAGCTGATCGGCGAGCTGCATGTCCTCAGCATAGGTGAACATCAAGCTGAGCGCGGTCGATGCTGCCTTTTTCTCGCAATTCGCATGATCGACGAGCAGCTCGCGCCACCGCACGGCTGCAGCCTCGTACCAAGCTTCCGGTGTCGGAGCGAGCAAGATGCGATCGAGCGAAGAAGCAAGTTCGGCGCTCATGCGAACTCTCCGATGGCATCGAGCAGTGCGCGCGCGCTTGCAAATCGATCGTCGGGATTCTTGGCCATCAAGCGATCCAGCAGCGGCTGATACTGCCGAAGCTGGCCTTCCAACTGAGGCACGGGCGCGTTGCCGTGCAAGTAGATGACGCCCATCGGCGTCGGGGCAAGGTAGGGCTTCTTGTTCGTCAACATCTCGTAGAAGATCACACCGAGGCTGTACAGATCGCTGCGCTGATCGAGTGATTGTCCATGACCCTGCTCCGGGCTCATGTAGTACGGCGTCCCGAAAATTTCCCCGGTTCCCGTGATCTCGGCTTTGAAATCGGATTGTTTGGCCAATCCGAAATCGATGAGCGCCAGCGAGTTGTCCGCGCGCAGCATGATATTGCCGGGCTTCAGGTCGCGATGGAGTACGCCGACCGCGTGAACGACCTCGAGCGCGGCCGCCATTTGCGACAAATAGTTGAGCGCGACAGCAGGCGGCAGCGGTTTGGTAATTTTCGATCGCAGATCGCCGCGCGGAAAGTATTCCATGGCGATATACGCGTGATCGTCGGCAATCCCTAGATCGTAGATGCGCACGACATTGGGGTGACGAATCTTGGAGATCAGCTCGTACTCCTGGAGGAAGCGCGCAAATTGCACTTGATCGTCGTTGCCGTCCTGCGAATCCCGCAACACCTTGAGCACGACCATGTCGCCCGCACGCTCGCTCTCGGCAAGGTAGACCATCGAGGTTCCGCCCACGGCGAGCTCGCGTACGAAACGGTGCCCCAGAATCGTCACCTCGCCGAAGCGCGATTCCTGCTCCATCACGCCTGCAGTCGCAGCGAGCGCAAGTTCCTGACGCCGTTTCTGGACGCCTGCACGCAAGGCAAGCGCCAACCGCCGATGATCGATGCGCTCGCGCACGATGCATTCGAGCGCACCGCGTTGCGGGAGCTCCTCCATCAATTGCGTGTCGCTACCCGGCGCGAGATAGATCACCGGCGGAAAATGCGGCCGATACATGAGGTTCTCGAACCATTCGCGTCCGCGCCCGTGCTCGACACGATCGTCGAGCAGCACGACATCGAAGCCGATTGCGCAGAACGCCCGATGCAACCGCCCTGCAACGAGCGGTGCATGAATGCGGCATTCGGCCTCCGGCCAGACGATAGACACGTGATGTTTGAGCGCGCGACCGAGATCGGCGTGGTCGGTGATGATCAGCACGCGCGGGGCAATCGACGACTTCGTGGTGGCCGCCGGCCGAACAGTCGTCGCGGCGTTGGGCGAGCTCATGGCGCCTTTCCGCCCCAGCATCCCGCGCCGAGCGGCTAGACGGCGCGGATGGCTTTGAGCGCGCCTTTGCGCATCTGGCGACGGCGCTCCTTCGCACTATCCGAACGCTCCTCTTCCAGCTTCGCCAGGTACGCCGGCGTGACGTCGCCGGTCACGTATTCGCCGGAGAAACAGGAGGTGTCGAATTCCTTGACCTGCGAGTCGTGGTGCAGGCAAGCGCGCACGAGATCGTCCAGGTCCTGGTAGATCAGTCGATCGGCTCCGATCAATTTTGCGACTTCTTCTTCGGTTCTGCCCGCTGCAACGAGCTCCGAGGCGGCGGGCATGTCGATGCCGTACACGTTCGGATAGCGCACCGGAGGCGCAGCCGAAGCGAAGTACACGCGGCGTGCACCTGCCTCACGAGCCAACTCGATGATTTGCGCCGAGGTCGTACCGCGAACGATCGAATCGTCGATCAACAGCACGTTCTTGCCGCGAAATTCCAGATCAATGACGTTGAGCTTCGAGCGCACCGATTTCGACCGTTGCTCCTGCCCCGGCATGATGAACGTTCGCCCGATGTAGCGATTCTTGACGAATCCCTCGCGGTACTTGATGCCGAGAATCTGTGCCACTTCGACCGCCGCCGTACGACTGGTATCCGGAATCGGAATGACGACGTCGATATCGTGATCGGGCCACACTCGCCGGATTTTCTCGGCGAGCAGATCGCCCATGCGCAACCGCGCCTTGTGCACGGAGATGTTGTCGATGATCGAATCCGGCCGCGCGAAGTAGACGTACTCGAAAATGCACGGTGTGTGGCGCGTGACCGGCGCGCATTGTTGCGAATGGAAGCGGCCTTGTTCGTCGATGAACACCGCCTCGCCGGGACCGACATCGCGCACCCGCGCGAAGCCGAGCATGTCGAGAGCGACGCTCTCCGAGGCGAGCATGTATTCGGGCCCTTGCGCCGACTCCCGTTTGCCGAGCACGAGCGGCCGGATTCCGTGCGGATCGCGGAAACCGATCAGTCCGTGGCCGACGATCATGGCGACGACGGCATAGCCGCCGCGGCAACGACGATAGACCTGCGAGATGGCTTTGAAGATGTCCGCCGCGCTCGCGCGCGGCTTGCCCGCATTCGAAAGCTCGCTGGCAAATACGTTCAGCAACACTTCCGAATCGGAGCTGGTGTTCAGGTGGCGGCGATCTTCGCGAATCAGCACTTCCGCCAGCTCCGTGGCGTTCGTCAGATTGCCATTGTGGCCGAGACAGATTCCGTAGGGGGAATTGACGAAAAACGGCTGTGCTTCAGAGGAGGTGTCGCAACCGGCCGTGGGATAGCGCACGTGGCCGATGCCGATGTTGCCTTTGAGGCCGACCATGTGTTTGTGCTGAAACACATCGCGGACGAGACCGGTCTGCTTGCGCATGAACAGCTCGCCGTCGTGGCAGGTCATGATGCCGGCGGCATCCTGGCCGCGATGCTGCAACACCGTCAGCGCATCGTAGAGCTGCTGATTGACTGGGGTGTGGCCGACGATACCGACGATTCCGCACATGCATCTAGCCCCTTATGGTGGCTGTGTGCGCCGAGCTGACCGGCGCTTGCCGCTCAAGGGCTTCCATTCCCGTCTCTGCAAATGTCTGAAGCCAACCGGCGCATTCTGAGGCCAACGGCAGCAACAGCGAGTTCTTCCACCAATTCGTCTGATGGAGCTGTGCGAACTGCGCCAGTAGAACCACGACAGCAATGACGACGACACCCCGTACGACGCCGAAGAATACGCCGAGGCAACGATCCACGAGAACGCTAAGGGGGGAGTGTCGCAGAAAGTAGCTCAAGATAGTTGCGGTCAGCCAACCGACGATCAGCACGGCGATGACGATGACGACGCGCGCAGCCCACGTAGCCGCACGATCTTCGAGTGCTCCGCGAAACAGAGGTTCAATCAGATAGGCATACCGCCAAGCCAGCCACAAACCGCCGAGCCAGGCGAGCAACGCAACGGACTCGCGGACGAAGCCGCGGAACAACCCCAGCAGCATCGAGCATGCGAGCACACCGAGGATCAGGTAATCGGCACCATTCATACGCGCGGGCGTACCACCGTGTTCATTGCGATGCGGCTGATGCTGTCTGCGTCGACAGCTGCGTCGTCATTCGAATCGAAAACTCGACTGCGCTGTGATCGAGGGATCTAAAGGCGTGCAAATTCTACCAGCGGCGTTCAGGGATGTGGTACGACGGCCGCATTTGCGACGCGCTTTTTGACACTCGCGAGAACGCCGTCCGCCTCCGCACGATCGCCGAAAGGTCCAATGCGCACTCTATAGAGCGTCGTACCGCCTGACTTGACGGGCATCACAAAAGCGTTGTGCCCTGATCCCGCCAACTCCTTTGCGAGCCGATCGGCCGTCGCGCGATTCGCGAAACTTCCTACTTGAACCGCCCAACCCGGTGTCTTGGGAACGGATGGCTGAGCCGCCGGTGTGGACGGCGCCGAATCGCGTGCGCTACGGGACTGAGTCGGCGCCGGTGTCTGGTTCGTTTTCGGCTTCGTGGCGGCATCCGCAGTTCGAACGGGCGCGCTCGGCGGAGGCGGCTGAACGACCTGACGGTCCGGCGAAACATCAGGCAAACCCTGAGCGCTCTCGATCGGTTCAGAACCGCGAGTGTGCTTGCCGCCCTCTTCGGCTTGCGAGATTGCCGTCGACGGAGACGGCGCCGGAGCCTCCTGGGGAGGTGCACGTTCTTCGACAGGTACGACCGTGCCGGGAGAACGGTTCAGGTCGATCGTGTACGTTTTGAGCGGCGTGTCGTTCTGACGCGGAGCTTCGTCGTGCGTGCGCGTCGGTCCGGAGAGCATTTCCGGGATCAGAATGACCGCAGCGGACATCAGAACCGCGGCGCCGACGAGACGTTCTTTTACGCGACGTTCCACGAAGCTGAGTATAAACGCAGGCGACGAATCGTTGGCTTCAGGTTTGCTTGTCGAGCCACTCCAAGGCCGGCCCGACCGTCAAGAACGAACCGAACACGACGATCCGGTCGCCACGCACCGCCATCCGACTTGCGAGCTCGCACGCCGCGCGCACGGATGCTGCTGTTCCGACGACGTTTGCGCCTTCAGTGGATAGACGTTCGGCAAGTTGTTCGGGAGCGATTGTGCGGCCGCCTTCGAGTCCCGCAGCGATCCAGCCGACGAAGCACTCTTTCAGCTCGCGAACGATGCCCGCGATGTCCTTGTCCGCGAGAATGCCGCAAACGGCCCATGTGCGCCGTTGGGGTACATCCTTGCGCAATTGACTTGCGAGCGTTCGTGCAGCGGCCGGATTGTGTGCAACGTCCAGAATCCAATCGACACTGCCTTGAACGATCTGGAAACGGCCCGGCAAAGCCACGGTGCGCAAGCCCGTTTCGATCGCCTGCCTCGACACGGGCAAGCGCTCGCGCAAGCACCAAAGCGCCTGCAAGACGGCAGATGCATTGTCGTATTGCGCATCGCCGAACAACGCCGGCGGCGGAAGCCGGTCGATGCCGATGCCGTCGCGGATCGAGCGCCATGACCAGGTGTCGATCGCGCGATCGCAATCGAAGTCGACGCCGAGACGCAAAAGAGTTGCGCCGATCGCTGAGGCGCGCTCCGCAATCGTGTTCGGCATGCGTCGCGAGCCGAAAATGGCTGCGCGCTGCGGGCGGAAGATGCCAGCCTTCTCCGCACCGATGCTCTCCTCGTCCGCACCGAGCCAATCGCAGTGGTCGAGGGAGATGCTGGTCACCACGGACACGTCGGGATCGACGACGTTGACGGCATCGAGGCGCCCTCCCATACCGACTTCGAGCACCATTGCATCGAGCCCGGCCGTCTCGAAGACGAGCAGCGCAGCCAGCGTATTGAATTCGAAGAACGTGAGCGTGTCGTCTCCGCGCGCAGCATCGATTCGTTCGAATGCAGCAATGAGCGAGGCGTCCGAAATCTCGCGCTCCGCAATCGCGATCCGCTCGTTGTAGCGGCGCAGATGCGGCGAGGTGAACGTACCGACGCGATAACCGGCGCTGGTCAGGATGCGGCTCAGCAGTGCGACACACGAGCCCTTCCCGTTCGTACCGCCGACGGTGATCACCGGGCACTTGGGCCTCGCCCAACCGAGCCGATCGAGCGTGCGTTGCAAACGCTCGAGACCGAGCTCGATCGAACGCGGATGTAGCGTCTCCTGCCAGGAGAGCCAATCGGCCAAACGAGAGAATCGAGTCATGGCGAGCTGCGCATGGCAGGCCCCGGTGGCGCTCTTCGAGACAGCTCGCCCAGGTGCCGAATCTTGTTAGGTGGGCAGCGGCGGCAGCTTCGTGAACATGCGCAGCAGCGAAGCGATGCGGTCGCGCATGTCGCGCCGATCGACGATCATGTCGAGCGCGCCGTGCTCGAGCAGGAACTCGCTGCGTTGAAAGCCTTCCGGCAACGTTTCGCGCACGGTCTGTTGAATGACGCGTTGACCGGCAAAACCGATCAGCGCCTTGGGCTCGCCGATGTTCACATCGCCCAACATCGCCAAGCTGGCCGACACGCCGCCGGTCGTCGGATCGGTCATGACGGAGATGTACGGCAAGCCAGCTTCGGACAGTTTCGCGAGCGCTGCGCTCGTCTTGGCCATCTGCAACAGCGACAGCAGCGCTTCCTGCATGCGTGCGCCGCCGCTCGCCGAGAAACAAACGAGCGGCTTGCGATGTTCGAGACAATGCTCCACGGCGCGCACGAAACGCTCGCCGACGACCGAGCCCATCGAGCCGGCCATGAACTCGAACTCGAACGCGCAGGCGACGATCGGCTGTCCGTGCAGCGTTCCGGCCATGACGATCAACGCATCCTTTTCTTGCGTCGTTTTCTGCGCCTGCTGGAGCCGGTCGCGGTATTTCTTGCTATCGCGAAACTTGAGCGGATCTTCGGGCTCGATCTCCGATGCCAGCTCCACGCCCGATTGCGGATCGAGGAAGGCTTCGAGACGTGCGCGCGCACCGATGCGCATGTGATGGCCGCACTTGGGGCAAACATTGATGTTGCGTTCGAGCTCTGCGCGATAGAGCACCGCATCGCATGCAGTGCACTTGATCCATAGTCCCTCCGGGACCGACCGCGTCCGGCGCTCGGTCTTGATCCGCGAGGGCATGATTTTCTCGAACCACGTCATCCAGTCATCTCGATTTGCCGACAAGGGCGGCATCTATACGCGGTTCGGCCATGCGCCGGCAAGCCTTGTCGCCAAGCCCGCTTTCGTTCATGCCGACAACAAGGCGACCGGCCGATCGAGCCGTTCGCTCGGAAGGTCCAATGCCGCTGCGTAACGCACGCCTGTCAGATACAGCCCACCCGGCGGTGCGGTGATGCCGCCGAGCTTGCGATCGCGTGCTTCGAGCACCTCGCGCGCCCACTCGATGGGCCGTTCGCCGGTACCGATCTCGATCAGCACGCCAGCGATGTTGCGCACCATGTGGTGCAGAAACGCATTTGCCGTCACGGCCAGCTCGACGATCTCGCCGAACCGACGCACTTGGATCTCGTAAATGCACCGCATGGGTGTGCGCGCCTGGCACTGGGCAGCACGGAACGAAGAAAAGTCGTGCTCGCCCAGGAGCTGCTGTGCGGCCGCATGCATGGCCTCGGCATCGAGCGGCTCGCGCACCCAGCTCACGTAGTCGGCGCCGATGGCAGGGCGAACGGGACGGTTCAGGATGTAGTAGCGATAGCTGCGCGCCTGTGCGCTGTAGCGCGCATGAAATGCGTCCGACACCTCGCGCGCCCAAAGTACGCTGATCTGCTTCGGCAGATTGGAGGTCGCACCCAACATCCAGCCGCGCTCGCTGCGGACGGCCGTGGTATCGAAATGCACGACCTGCATGAGAGCGTGTACGCCCGCATCCGTACGCCCGGCCGCCGTGACCTCGATGCGTTCATCGGCCACGACCCCAAGCGCGCGTTCGACGAGCGACTGGATGCCGACCGCGTGGGCTTGCGATTGCCAGCCGCGGAAGGCGCTGCCGTCGTATTCGAGGCCGAGGGCGATGCGCATGGAGGGGAAAGACTGTGAAACGGGCGTTACGAGAATGCCGAGTCCGAGGGACTCATTTTGAACCGGTCATCGCACCGCCGCGGTCCGGCGATCAGACCGATTGAGCGGCGGGCCACACCGACCACTTCACTACTCACACCCCAGAAACGCCAACGCCGGCGACCCGGAAACCCGAGTCGCCGACGCGCGTACCTGAAGGATCAGCGAATGGAATCCAGCAAGCGCAGCGCTTCCTGCTTCTGGGCGCTGTTGCCCTCTTGCACCACTTCTTCGAGGATGCTGCGGGCACCGTCCGGATCGCCCATATCCATGTAGGCGCGAGCAAGATCGAGCTTCGTACCGACTTCGCTCATCGTAACCGGCTCGAGCTCCGACAATTCCATCTCGGTCGTGATGACCTTGTTCGTCGGTTCGCGGTCGTCGCCGGGCAGAGGCTCCCCGACATCGAGATCCACCTTCGGGAACGCCGCCGTTGCGCCGGTGCCGAAGACGTCGTCGGAAAAGCGCGCATCCTCCGCATCGCCGCTCGCGGGCTGGCGAAGTGTCTCGCTGCCCTGAGCATCGCTGCCGCCGAGCTGATCGAGATCCAGATCGAGGTGCGACGGACGCTTCAGGGCAGCCGTCGAGTCAACATCCGGGCGGGGTTGCTCGACGGTATCGCCAGGCGACAGATCCACCTGATCGATATAGATCGTTCCGGTGCTGTCGATGTCGAAGGTCTCCGCACGCGGCGCTTGCATCGTGCGATCCAATGGACCGAGCGACGGCGCAAGCTGCGTCATCTCATCGTCGCGCAGCGGACGCTCGAACGGACGTTCGATCGTTTCGCCGGTCTCGTCGCGCTGCAACGCCGCCGTGTCCTCGAGCGAGCCCGTCGCTTCGAGGGAATCTGCGTCCAAGCCGAGATCGTCGAGCGAGAGCTCTGCCGTCTGATCGGTACCGTTCTTCGCGAACAGCTCCGCATCGAGCGTTTCGCGCACCGAACCGGTGTCGAGCGCCGGCGATTCGATCGTCGGGGTCTCTTGCGTTCGAGCCAGCGGGTCGAGCATCTCCCGCGTCGGCTCCTCTTCCCGAGTTAGCTTGTCGTCATCCAGCAGGAAATCGAGATCCGAGGAACCGCCATCCGCCGCGGGCGCAGGATGCTCCCCGCTCGCGAACTGCAGGTCGAGCCCCGATTTGCCGGACAAGCTTTCCGGCTCGGCGAACAGATCCACGTCCACGCGGTTCTCGCCGCCTTCCAGATTGACGTCGACGAGATCCACAGGACCGCCCTCGCCTTTGAAGATCGGATCGTCGGGGGCGATCTGCTTGCCCATGATGAGGATCTTGTCCCACTCGCCTGCCGGCGCTTGATCGCGCGTGGCGTGGAGCTCGCGGGCTGTCTCGAGGAACGACTCCTTGTTGCCCCAGACGAAATAAATCTCGAGCAACTTGAGCTTGAGGTCGCGGCGCTGAGGCTCGCGATCGATGGCGATCTTCACGAGGTCGGCCGCCTGATCGTAGAGCCCGTAGGCCATGTGGAAATCGGCCTCGGCAAGCGCGTCCTGCTGATCGAAACGCACCGCGGTTTCGCTGCTCAGCGTATCGTCGATCGACTTTGCGGCCGGAGCCGGCTCTTCGATGGGCTCGATCGGCCGCGTCTGCGGAGCCTCTTCGCGCCTCATCGTGATCGGCGCATCCGCTTCTTCGGGCTCTTCCTCGAGTTCGTCCAGCGCGGCGACCGGTTCGCGCGTGCGAGTCCGCAAGGCAGTCGGCTCGAAATCGGCCGTATCCGAGGCGCCGAAATCGTCGAGGTCGGTGGTTTGGCTGCGACGCCGCTTCAGAACGGCAAGCGCGCCGATGACCAGCAAACCGAGGACGACCGGAATCCACCAGAACGCCACCAACCGATCCACCAGCGACGGGCTTTCCGGTTCGGTCTGGACGACGGGCGGCCGGGTCTGACGGCGCTGCGGACGTGCAGCGGCAGGCGGCGTTTCGGCCTCTGTCGGCTCCGCTTCAATCTCGGCAGAGATTTCATCGCCCGGCTCGACCGGGGCTTTTGCGACGGGCTCGGCCTCGACCGGCGCGTCGCTCACCTGCTGTTGCGCCGCTGCGAGCTCGGGGCTCGTCACTTCCAGACGACGATCTTCGACGGCCGGAGACGACGACGTTGTGCCCGAAACTCCTCCCGATCCGGCGGCGGTTTCGGTCTCAGTGGTTGTGGTCGGTGCCGGCGCGGTCGGCGTCTCTTCCGGCGGAACCAGCATCAGTCGACCGGTTTCTTCGCTCGCAGCCGTACGGACCGCGCCGCTCCACTCCTCTTGCTGACGGCTGACTTCAGCGGCGGCTTCGGTCGACGAAATCGCATCGATCTCGGTCTGATCCGGCAGACGCAGGATGCTGCCTGCGCGCAAACGATTGATGTTGCCGTCGAACGCCTCCGGATTAGCCCGGAAGATGGCGATCATGGTCTGGTTGATCACACGCGGGCTCGCACCGGGCTGCATCCGGCTCGCAATCCGCCACAGCGTGTCGTTGCGGGCAACGTTGTAGGTGCCGCCCAAGGCAATGGATGCAGGAGCCGGCGTCTCGCGGACGACCGGTTCGGCTGACGGAGCAGACGTTGCCAGTTCAGGTGCCGGCACCGACGTCGGCCGCGCCGGCTCGGGCGCACGCTCGATACGTCCTTCGGTTTGAGCTCCGGACGTCGGTGCCGCGACTGGAGTCTGCGTTTCCGGTTGCGTGGGCATGAACACGGGCGGATCGAGCAGCACGGTGTATTCGCGCAGCAGCCGACCGCGGCCATAGTTGGCCTCGACGAGCAGCGTGACGAACGGCTCGGTCACCGAACGCCGCGAAGTCACCTTGATCGAAGCACGCCCGTCGCGCCCGCGGGTCACCGAGAATTCGAAATCGGACAAAAAGGCCGGTCGATCAAGGCCATAGCGAGAAAACAAGTCCATGCTCGCCAGTCCGACCTTGAGCGTGGCGAGCTCTTCGGCCGTGGGGGAGATCAGCTCGATGTCCGCATCGAAGGGCTGATTGAGCGCGGAATTCAGGCGAATTTCGCCCAAACCCAAGGCGTAAAGCGTCACAGGGGATAGCAGTGCGCCCGTGAGCACAAGGCGCGGCAAATATCGTCTCATCAGCTCTCCCGGTACCGTGTCCTCAGCACCCTCGGCGGGATGCCTGTCGCTTGTAGTCGGATCGGCGCGGCTGTGGTCTCAAGCCCATGTGCCATAAGGCGACAGTCCCCATGCCTCCCGTGGCCGAATATTTCATGTGCTTCTTGACTTTACGCGCGCAACTATAACTTACAGGTAGTCTTTCACCAAAATCTCGGCGATCTGGACGCTATTTAACGCTGCTCCCTTGCGTACGTTATCGGACACAATCCACAAATTCAGACCGTGGTTATGACTAATGTCCTCGCGAATGCGGCCCACGTACACGGGATCGGTCCCTGCCCCCTCGGTCACGGCCGTCGGATAGCCGCCGGGGCGCCGCTCGTCCATGACCACCACCCCCGGTGCCCTCGATAGGAGCTCCCTCGCCTCGTCCGCCGTCAGCTTGCGCTCCGTCTCGATGTACACGGCCTCCGAGTGCCCGACCAGGACCGGCACGCGTACTGCAGTCGCGTTCACCTGAATCGAGGAGTCGCCCAGGATCTTCTGGGTCTCCCAGTACATCTTCATTTCTTCTTTGGTGTAGCCGTTGTCGAGGAACACGTCGATCTGCGGCACGCAGTTGTAGGCGATCTGCTTGGCGATGATTTTCGGGGTGACGGGCTCGCCGCGGCTCAAGGCGGTCACCTGAGCCATCAGCTCATCGATCGCCTTCTGCCCGCCGCCGGACACGGACTGATAGGTCGCCACATTGATGCGCCGAATCCGCGCCGCATCGTGCAGGGGCTTCAGCGCAACGAGCATTTGCATGGTCGAGCAGTTCGGATTGGCGATGATGTTGTGCTTGCGATATCCCGCGATGTCTTGCGGATTCACTTCGGTGACGACGAGCGGGATGTCGTCCTGGTAGCGGAACTGGGAGGTGTTGTCGACGACGACGCAACCCGCCTGACCGGCACGGACGGCATGAACCTTCGACACGCTCGCCCCCGCCGAGAACAAGCCGATTTGAGCCAGCTTGAAATCGAACGTTTCGAGGTCCTGAACGGGAATCTCGCGGCCTTTGAACTTGACGGTCTTGCCGACCGAGCGCGCGCTCGCCAGCGCAAAGATTTCCCCGACCGGAAAATTACGTTCTTCGAGAATCGACAACATCGTGCTGCCGACCAAACCGGTCGCACCCACGACCGCAACATTCCAAGTTCTGCTCATTTGATGTCTTTACCCACGCTTCGCCGCCCGGACGCGGGCCGTGCTCAACTGAAAAAGTCTATGTGACTTCGCCGCCGGAAACTGCCGATCAGTGCCGGTCCAACTCATTCCGTTTGCGCTTTGACGCGATCGAGAACGGTGCCTCGCAACCCGAGCGCCGCGCAAAAGGTCGCCAACACTACAACAACCGAAGCGGCGAGATAAGTTGCCCGTGGCGACCATGCCGACCAGACGATGCCGCCCAACAAGCTGCCCAACATCCCTCCTACACCGTATCCGATGCTGCTGAACAGTGCCTGCCCCCTTGCAGCGGCATCAGACGAGAACTGACCCTGTGCGGTGAGCACGATCGCGAAATGCAGAACGGCGAACCCGAGACAGTGAAGGAGCTGGGCAAGCGCAATGACGATCACCTTGTCCGGAAATATCGCGATCAACAGCCACCGCAGCGCGGTACCCGCTGCTGCAGCAATGAACAAGGCGCGAATCGAGTACTTCGAGAGCAACGAACCGCCGGCAGCGAAGACACCGATTTCCGCGAGCACGCCGAGCGCCCACAAGAACCCGATGAGGCTGCGGCTGTACCCGAAGTGCTCGAGATACAACGAGAAGAATGTGTAGTACGGACCGAAGCTCAGCGAGGTCAAGGCAGCCACGAGCAACGAGAACAGCACTGCGCGCGAGGTTACGGCGGTCCGAAAGCTCGCCGCGCGCGGCGCGTGCCCGACGAGCGGGATGGGTGTAACCGCTAGCGTTGCCAGCAGCGTCGCAACCATGAAGGCCATCATCATCGCGGGCACGATCGTGTAGCCGAGCCGCTGAAAGATCGCGCCCCCGATCCAAGACAGCGCAATGAATCCGAGCGAACCCCAGAGACGAATGCGCCCGTAGCGTGCAGACGTCGCGCCGAGCCGCGCGAGCGTGTGCGCATCCAACGACGGCGCAATGAAGCTCCAGGCGGAATAGAACAGCGCGGTCAGAACGGCAAAGCCGATCAACCCCGAAAGAAAAGGCAGGAAGGCAAACGCCAAGACCGACAGTGCGGCCGCCAATCGCAGGATCGCAGTCGGCCGTCGCGTCGCATCGGACAACCAACCGAAGGCGAACGGCCCGACTGCACGCACGCCGGCAGCGATCGCCAGCAACAATCCGATCTCGATCGCATCGAAGCCGCGCAGCTCGAGATACGGGCTCCAGAATGGCGTGAAGACGCCGATTGCGCAGAAATAAACGAAATACGCAATCGCAAGCGGTGCGACGCCCGTGCTCACTCGTCGGCGCGTGCGGGAACGATTGGAGTGGACGATTTCACGTCGGCATTCTGCGCGCGATGCCGCAAGTAATGATCCATCAGCACGAGCGCGAGCATGGCTTCGGCAATCGGCGTCGCCCGCAATCCCACGCAAGGGTCGTGTCGGCCCGTCGTCACGACCTCGACCTCGTTACCGTCGATATCGATCGTCCTACCCGGCACGATGATGCTCGACGTCGGCTTCAGAGCAATGCTCACTGTGATGTCCTGGCCCGAGGAAATACCGCCGAGAATCCCGCCGGCATTGTTGGACAGAAATCCGCGCGGCGTGATCTCGTCGCGATGGACGCTACCGCGCTGCTCGACCGAAGCGAAACCCGCTCCGATCTCGACGCCCTTCACGGCATTGATGCTCATCATGGCGTGCGCGATATCGGCATCGAGCCGATCGAAGATCGGCTCGCCGAGCCCTGGCGGTACGCCGGTGGCGATCACATTGACGCGCGCACCGACCGAGTCGCCGTCGCGCCGCAGCTGAGTCATGAACTGCTCGAGCTCTTCGATCCGAGACGGATCGGGACAGAAGAATGGATTGTCGTAGACGGTCTCCAGCGACTTCTCTTCGAGCTTCAGCGGCCCAAGCTGCGCCAAGTAACCTTGAATGCGAATGCCGACGCGCTCGCGCAGATACTTGCGCGCGATCGCGCCTGCAGCGACACGCATCACCGTCTCGCGGGCAGACGACCGACCGCCGCCGCGATAGTCGCGAAATCCGTATTTCTGTTGATAGGTGTAGTCGGCGTGGCCGGGACGAAAACGATCTTTGATCTTGTCGTAGTCGCGCGAACGCTGATCCTGATTCTCGATCAACAAGCCGATCGGCGTTCCCGTCGTGCGGCCTTCGAACACACCGGAAAGAATCTTCACTTGATCCGGTTCCTTGCGCTGGCTGGTGTAGCGCGAGGTGCCCGTTCTGCGTCGTTCGAGCTCGGGTTGGATGTCGGCTTCGGACAGCTCCAGCCCCGGCGGACAGCCGTCGACGATGCAGCCGAGCGCCGGCCCATGACTCTCGCCGAACGTCGTCACCGTGAACAGCTTGCCGAACGTGTTACCGGACATGAGCAATCGGAATGTGTAGGTTGATAGCGATCGAGCTTCGGATCGGCGAAAGAGCCAGCCGTCAGCGGCGATTCGCCGGCATTCTACCTGCTTGCATGCGGTTTCAGGCGTTCGAGTTCGTCCCGTGTCAGGACGAAAACGCCGCCGCCGCCCCGCTCGAACTCGAGCCACACGAACGGCACATCGGGAAACGCCGCTTGCAGCGCATCTTCGGTGTTGCCGACCTCGCCGATGAGAATCCCGCCGGGATTCAAACGATCCGCTGCGCCCTCGAGAATCCGCCGCACGATATCCAACCCGTCTGTGCCGCCGTACAAACCGAGCTGCGGTTCACGACGATATTCGTCGGGCAACGCTTCGAGCTCGGAGCGCGGTACGTAAGGCGGATTCGTCACGATCACGTCGTAGGTTCTCGAATCTAGACCGTCATAGACGTCCGCGCGGATCGCACGCACGCGATCCCCGACGCCGTAGCGATCGATATTGATGCGAGCGACATCCAATGCGTCCGGCGAGATATCCGTGGCGTCGACGTTCGCCTCAGGGAAAGCCAGCGCGCAAGCGATGGCGATACACCCGGAGCCCGTACCGATATCGAGAATGGAGCGCACGTCGTCAGCGTCGATCCAAGGCTCGAACCGCGCTTCGATCAGCTCCGCAATCGGCGACCTGGGAACCAATACGCGCTCGTCGACATAGAACTCGTGGCCCGCGAACCACATCCGCCGTGTGAGATAGGCGGCGGGAATACGTTCGCGAATCCGCCGCTCGAACAAGGCTTCGGCGCGTGCGCGCTCGTCCTCCTGTAAGCGACGCCCGTACACGTCGGGCGCGTCCTCGTGACGCAATCCCGCGGCGAAGAACACCAGTTCTGCAGCCTCATCGAAGGCGTTGTCGGTGCCGTGGCCGAAAAACAGTCCGGCTGCCTCGAACTGCTTGGCGCCGCGCTCGATGCATTGTGCGACGGTCAGCGGCGCGGATGTGGATTTGGACATGGGAACGGCTCGGGCAGGCGACGGCAACGTGCGATAATCTCAGCGTTCGCAGAGGAACCGTCGTGTCGCGTCATCAGGTCATTCTCGTTGCAATCGTCGCCATTGTAGCCGCTGTGGGCGGCGCGCTGTTGGCCCGTGGGCTCGTGAATGCACCCGCTCGGCAAGCAGCGTTGAGCGCCGGCACACTGCTCCAGCCGCCGCGACCGATCGAGCGCGTCGATTTGATCGATCAGGACGGTGTTCCGTTCGACGCGACGCGTTTGAAGAACCGCTGGTCGCTGCTGTTCTTCGGCTTCACGAACTGTCCGGATATTTGCCCGCAAACCCTGACCGTGCTCGCGCAGGTCGAGAAACAGCTCCAAGACCTGCCGAAATCGCAGACGCCGCAGATCGTGCTCGCTTCGGTTGACCCCGAGCGCGACACGCCTGAGCAGATCAAGAAGTACGTTGGATATTTCAGTCCGACGTTCATCGGTCTGACCGGATCGCCTGAGAACGTCAAAGCGTTCGCCCAGGCGCTGAGCGCGCCGGTCGCTATTCATCCGCTCGGCGACGGTGCATATACCGTCGATCACTCTGCGGCCATTTTCCTCATCGATCCCGACGGCGCACTCCATGCGCTGTTCTCCACGCCACACGACCCGGCAAGAATCGCCGCCGATGTTCGGCGGATCGTCGGCTCATGAGCGGTCGACCGGTCGTCACATCCGTTCATATGAAAGAACCCGTTCCTGAAGTCGGCTGGTCCGATCGCCTGTTCGCAGGCCTGCAGTACGCACTACCGAAGCACTGGCTCTCGCGATTCATCTACCGCGTCATGCGCGCGGAGACGCCGGCGCTCAAACGACTGCTCATCAAGATCTTTCTCAAAGGCTACCGCGTCAACATGGCTGAGGCCGCACAGGCCGATCCGTTCGCCTATCGCAGTTTCAATGACTTTTTCACACGTCCGCTGCGCCCCGGAGCCAGGACCGTCGCACCGGGCGCGGACGTGGTCGTCAGTCCCGTCGACGGCACCGTCAGCCAGGCCGGTGCGATCCACGACGGCACGATCATTCAAGCCAAGGGCATCGACTATTCGCTCCTCGATTTGCTAGCGAACGATGCTGCGGCGGCCGATGCCTATCGCAACGGTTCGTTCGCCTGCATTTATCTCGCGCCGTACAACTACCACCGCATTCACATGCCGCTCGCGGGCCGTCTATTGCAAACGCTTTATGTGCCGGGCGAGCTGTTCAGCGTGAATGCCGCAACTGCGCGTGCCGTACCGCGCTTGTTCGCGCGCAACGAACGTGTGATCTGCGAGTTCGAGACCGAGCTCGGCCGTATGGCAGTCATCCTGGTCGGCGCATTGTTCGTCGGCAGCATGGAAACCGTGTACGCAGGCGAGATCAATCCGCCCCCGCGGCCGCGAGGCGGTGCGGTGCCGATTCCCAAAGGCGTCGGACAGAGCTTCGCAAAAGGCGCCGAGCTCGGCCGTTTCAACATGGGCTCGACCGTGATCCTGCTCTTCCAACACGGCCGGGTGCGCTGGGAAGATTTCTTGCAACCGCAAGCTACGGTGCAGATGGGCAGCGCCATCGGCGTCGGCATCTTATGAATGACTGGAAACCCACGGCTTCGATTGCCACACTCGAAGTGCGTGCAGCCATGCTGCGCGCCGCACGCGAGTACTTCACTGCGACACGCGCGCTCGAAGTGGAAACGCCGACACTGAGTGCAAGCGCCGTGACCGACGTACATCTTGCGAGCGTACCGGCGATGCCTTGTGGCGAACGCCGGTACCTCCACACCTCCCCGGAGTACGCGATGAAACGTCTGCTTGCGGCCGGCTGCGGCGACATCTGGCAAATCTGTCGCGTGTATCGCGACGGCGAGAGCGGACGCTGGCACAACCCGGAGTTCACCCTGATCGAGTGGTATCGCGTCGGCATCGACCATCACGCGCTCATGTCGGATGTGGAGCGGCTCATCAGCACGATGTTGCCGCCATCGAAATCCTTCGATAGCGCCGAACGGCTCACATACCGCGAAGCGATGCAGCTCCATGCAGGTGTCGATGCCTTCCAAGACCCCATACCGGTGCTGATCGCGCGGCTCGAGAGCGCGGGCATCGACGTACCGGAAAGCATTCGATCGGACCGCGATGCCTGCCTCGATCTCATCATGAGCACGCTCGTCGGTCCGCACCTGGGTAAGGAACGACTGACGTTCGTCTACGACTATCCTGCTTCCCAAGCCGCACTAGCGCGAATTCGCGGTCCCGTGGCCTCGCGATTCGAGGGGTATCTCGACGGCATCGAGCTGGCGAACGGATTCCATGAGCTCGGCGCCGCGGATGAGCAGCGTGCACGGTTTCTCGCAGATCTGGCCGAGCGCGAACGCAGAGGTCTGCCGCGCATGCCGATCGACGAACGCTTCCTCGCCGCGCTCGAATACGGCCTGCCCGACTGCGCCGGCGTCGCCCTCGGCTTCGATCGTTTGGTCATGTGCGCCGTCGGCGCACGGCATATCGATGAAGTGATAGCGTTTCCCTTTGCACGTGCGTAGCACGTGAGGCTGTAGGCTGTCAGTAGCGGGCTTGGGGCGTGGGGCTCGGGACTCGAGCAAGAGAACACGTCGCCGCGAGGCCGCTGTCCGCTCACTCCTCACGAAACGCCAGTCACACCCGCTTTCCAACCTGTCTGCTGTTGCCGTAACGTTCCGGCCCCAAGCCCCGAGTCCCGAGCCCCAAGCCGTGCTGCCCTCGACCATCGATCGCTCCCTCCCAAAACCGACGCTGTACTCGCGGCTTGCAGAAGCGCTGCACGCGCTCGTTGCGGATGAGCGCGACGCTATCGCCAATCTGGCGAATGCATCGGCGTTGCTATTCGAGTCGCTGCCGGATCTGAATTGGGCAGGGTTTTATTTGCTGAAGAACGGCGAGCTCGTGGTGGGGCCGTTTCAAGGCCGTCCGGCGTGCGTGCGGATCGAGCTCGGCAAAGGCGTTTGCGGCACGGCTGCCCAGCAGCGCAAGACGATCGTGGTTCCGAACGTGCACGAATTCGAAGGCCACATCGCCTGCGACAGCGCTTCGAACTCCGAGATCGTCGTGCCGATGATTCGCGACGGCGTGCTGCTCGGCGTCTTGGATGTGGACAGCCCGAAGCTTGGGCGTTTCGACGATGAGGATCGCAACGGATTGGAACAGTTCGTTGCGACGCTCATCGGGCAGGGCTTGAGCGACCTGAAGTCGCTCTGAAAGCGACCGCGCACTGCGCGCGGTCGCGCGAGGAAATCAAGCGTTATCGGTCGGCGGCTTGGCGCGCGCAATGTATTCGCCCGTGCGTGTATCGACGCGGATGTACTCGCCCTCATTGATGAAGAGCGGCACACGGACCGTCGCACCGGTTTCGAGCTTGGCAGGCTTGGAACCGCCCGTTGCGGTGTCGCCACGCACGCCCGGATCGGTCTCGATGACCTTGAGCTCGATGTGCGCCGGCGGGGTCACGTTCAGCGGCACGCCGTTCCAGAGCATGACGGTGCAGCTCATGCCATCCTTGAGCCAAATCGCGTTGTCGCCGAGCGCCTCTTTGCCCGCTGTGTACTGCTCGAACGTGTCGGGCACCATGAAATGCCAGAACTCGCCATCGGTGTAGAGATACTGCATCTCGGTTTCCATGACGTCCGCAGCCTCGACGCTGTCGCCTGACTTGAACGTCCGTTCGATGACCCGGCCCGTCTTGAGATTGCGAACCTTCACGCGGTTGAAAGCCTGACCCTTGCCCGGCTTCACCATCTCATTTTCGACGATCACGTACGGGTCGTTTTCGAGAATGATTTTGAGACCCGACTTGAACTCGTTCGTGGAGTAACTGGCCATTTAGCACCGTCGTCCGATCTGGGAGAATGAAATTGTCGTTGCGGGACCCCCCTCGCTTCAGAGTCCGGCAAACACGTATCGCCGCAAGGCGCAGCGACAAAGGGCGCAGATGATAGCCGCAAGCTCCAAATCAGACCAGACACAACGCCCGGCCGAGCTCCGCGCCCTGCCGACTTGGCAGCAGCTGCTTGCCGACGCCATCAAGGATCCGGAAGAGCTGTGCCGGGAGCTAGAGCTCGATGAAACGGCCCTCGCCGGCGCGATAGCTGCCGCGCGCGACTTTCCCTTGCGCGTGCCTCGCTCGTTCGTGGCCAAAATGCGCCGCGGCGATCCGCGGGACCCGCTGCTGCTGCAAGTTCTGCCGTTGTTGGCGGAGCTCCAGCCCGCGGAAGGTTTCGTTAGCGACCCCGTCGGAGATCTCGACAGCCGAGCGACTCGCGGACTCCTGCACAAATACTCAGGCCGCGCATTGCTGGTCGCCACAGGCGCCTGCGCCGTGCACTGCCGCTACTGTTTTCGAAGACATTTTCCGTATGACGCGGAATCCGCGCTCGTCGACAACTGGCGGGGTGTGCTCGAGCACTTGAGAGCCGATAGCGGCATCTCGGAAGTGATCTTGAGCGGCGGCGATCCGCTCAGCCTCAGCGACCGGCGGTTACGGGATTTGGTCGATCAGCTTCAGGGCATCCCGCAGATTCGGCGTCTACGTATCCATACGCGCTATCCGATAGTCCTGCCTGAGCGCGTGGATTCGGCATTCGTCGCATGGTTCGAGGAGGTGCGTCTGCAAAAGGTGGTCGTCATCCATGCGAACCATCCTCGCGAAGTCGACGACGCCACCAAGAAGGCCCTGAACGACATGAGGGCTGCAGGCGCGACCCTGCTGAACCAATCGGTCCTGCTTGCCGGGATCAACGACAATGTCGCCACGCTGGCCGAGCTGAGCGAGCGGCTGTTCGCTTGCGGCGTGCTGCCCTACTACTTGCACCTGCTCGACCGCGTTGCGGGCGCGGCCCATTTCGAGGTTTCCGAGGCTCGGGCGTGCACACTTCACACCGAGCTCATGTCGAAATTACCGGGTTATCTCGTCCCCAAGCTCGTCAGGGAGGTCCCGGGCGCGCCGTCGAAAACTCCGATCGCAACCGTGAGCTAACCGACACGTCATCCAGGCGGCGCTTGATGTAGGCTCGGTCCTCGTTGTCATCGACCTTGCCACGATTGGGAGATTCGCTTGGCTGACCAAGCCGCCGTACCCATGATCGTCCTGACCCGCCATCAGGACAACGTTGAAGCGATCAATAGCACTCTGCGCAATGCCGGCCAGGCGGTTCGCTGCACCTGGGTCCGCGAGCTTGCGGATCTGCCTGAGGCGCTCCAGGACTCGAACGCGTACATGTTGATCGCCTTCGTCGGTCCGGACCCGGCCGACACGACGAAGGTCATGCAGGTGTGCGCTCAAGCCGAGGCGCGCATCCCGGTGCTCATCGCCCGCGATCAAGTGGACGAGGACATCATCGCCGCAGCCATGCAACAAGGCGCGCGGGATGTGGTGACTTTGAGAACGCCCGCCCGCTTGCGCGCAGTCGTCGCACGCGAGCTCGAAGCACATCGCCAAGCACGCGCATTGAACAGCACCCTCAGCTCGGCGCGGGAGTATCGCAACCAGCTCAAGTCGTTCATGGCTGGCTCGGCCGATGCCATTGCCTTCGTACAGGAAGGCATCGTCGTCGATGCGAATCCTGCCTGGCTCGAACTGTTCGGCTATGCAGATGCCGAGGCCATCGTCGGCACGCCCCTGATGGACGCGTTCGATTCGGAAGCCCATTCGGCTTTGAAAGGCGCGCTGGTGGCATGCCTGCAAGGCAAATGGAACGACCTGCCGTTGCGCGCGAATGCCCGCCTCGCCGACGGCAATTCAGTGCAGATCGAAATGGAGCTTTCGCGCGCCGAGTTCGACGGGGAGCCGGCAGTCAAGCTTTGCATCGCGGCCAAGAAGCGCGATAACGAGCCGCTCGCAAATCAATTGACGGACGCGCTCGAGCACGATGCGACGACAGGCGCGCTCCAGCGACGCTTTTTCATCGAGCATTTGCAGAAGCGGTTGGCGCAGCCGATCAAGGCCGGCATCCGCCAACTCGTGGCCATCGAACCCGACAAACTGAGCTCGATTTTCGATGAGCTGGGTCCGTTGCTGGCCGAAGATTTCGTCGGTCAGTTTGCCGGGCTCATCAGCGAAACGCGGCTGCCGGAAGATCTGTTCGGCCGCTTCGGCGATGGCACTTTCGTGATCCTGGCCGAGCGTGGCACCGCGCGCGACATCGAGGTCTGGTGCAACAACCTGCTGCGCAAGATCGCTCAGCAGGTCTTCCGAGTCGGCGACAAACAGATCTCCTGCACGTGCAGTATCGGCATCGGCGCGATCGATCCGCGCGCGCCCGACGCGGCCGTATCCATCGCCGATGCGCTCACCGCACGCCGAGATGCGCAGGCCGCCGGCGGCAATCGCCTCAGCATCATCGATCACCGCGACGAAGACACCAAACGCCAAGCCGCCGACGAGATCTGGATTCGCCACATCAAGTCGGCGCTCATGGAGAACCGCTTCCGGTTGATGCAGCAGCCGATCGCAAGTCTACTCGGCGAAGATCGCAGCATGTTCGACGTACTCGTACGCATGATCGACGAGCAAGGACAGGAAGTGCTGCCGGCCGAGTTCCTACCGATCGCCGAACGCAACGATTTGATGAAGCACGTCGATCGCTGGATCGTGGCCGCTGCGATGTCGTTCTGCGCGAGCCGTCCCGTCGAGCAATTGTTCGTTCGCCTCTCGCGCGACTCCGTGCGCGACAAGTCGCTACTGCCGTGGCTCAACAATCAGCTCAAGGCGACCCGCATCGATCCGCAACGCATCGCGTTCTCCGTAGCCGAGCAGGTCGCCACCGAACATTTGGCGGACACGACCGAGCTGGCAGCCGGGTTGCGCAAGATCGGCTTTCGATTCGCGCTCGAGCACTTCGGCACCGGCCGCGATCCGAAGCGTCTGCTCGATCACCTGCCGGTCAACTACATCAAGGTGGACGGCACTTTGATGCAAGGAATATCGGTCGACCCGACGCTTCAGCAGCGCGTGCGCGAGCTCGTCGACCAGGCAAAGACCAAGAACGTCGGCACGATCGCCGAGCGCGTGCAGGATGCGAACACGATGGCCGTGCTATGGCAGCTCGGCATCGAGTTCATCCAGGGCTACTTCGTCAATGCCCCCGAAGAAGTCGTGATGGGCTGAAGCCTCACGCCGGTTCCACGTCGAGCCGATCGACCTTCCGCCATCCGCGCGGCAGCACGGCGCCACGCTGTGCACGCTCGCCGCGATACTCGTTGAGATCAGCAAACTTGATCGTCATCTTGCGTTCGCCCGAACGCACGATCAGGTTCTGATTCGGCGCGACGACGGCAATCGCGGCGAGATATTCCTCGCGGCTTTCGACCTTCTTCGACGAGAGCCCGAAAATCTTGTTGCCCTTACCGCGCGGCAACTCCGGCAGATCTTTGACTGGAAATGCCAGCATCTTGCCGTCGGTGCTCACCGCGCACAGCAGCGCTTCATCGGACGCAGGCACAGGACACGGCCGCAGCACGCCAGACTTTTCCGGCACTTTCAGCACCGCTTTACCGGACCTGTTACGCGTATAGAGCTCTTCGAGCTTCACGACGAAGCCGTAACCGGCATCCGAAGCCAAGACCCACCGATCCTGCGGCTCACCGATCATGACGCCGGCGAACGTCGCACCGTCCGGCGGATCGATACGTCCCGACAGCGGCTCGCCCTGTCCTCGCGCAGAGGGCAGCGTGTGTGCCAGCAAGCTGTACGTGCGGCCGGTGCTGTCGAGGAACACGGCAAGTTGCGTACTGCGGCCGCGCGCAGCCGACTGAAACGAATCGCCGGTCTTGTAAGACAGCGCTTCTGGATCGACGTCGTGACCCTTCGCAGCACGCACCCAGCCGCGCGCGGAAAGCACGACGGTCACCGGTTCGCTGGCGACGAGCTCGGTCTCGTCGATCGCCTGAGCGGCTGCGCGCTCGACGATTCGGCTGCGGCGCGCATCGCCATACTGCTCGGCGTCGGCGAGCAGCTCTTCTTTGACGAGCTTCTTGAGCCGCGCCTTGCTGCCGAGAATCTTCTCGAGCTCCGCGAGCTCTTCCGCCAACTCCTTCTGCTCGCCGCGGATCTTCATCTCCTCGAGCTTGGCCAAGTGACGCAGCTTGGTCTCGAGGATGGCTTCGGCCTGGATCTCCGTGAGCTTGAAACGCTTCATCAGGACCGGCTTCGGCTCGTCCTCGCGACGGATGATCCTGATCACCTCGTCGAGGTTGAGATAGGCGGCGAGCAAGCCCTCGAGGATGTGCAGGCGCGCCTTGACCTTGTCGAGCCGCCAGTTGAGACGCTTGGTGACCGTGTCGATACGGAACTTGAGCCACTCCTCCAAGAGCGACTTCAGGTTCATCACCTTCGGCCGACCGTCGAGCGCGATGATGTTGAGATTGACGCGATAGGTGCGTTCGAGATCGGTCGTGGCGAACAAGTGAGCCATGAGCTGATCGATGTCCACGCGGTTCGAGCGCGGCACGATCACGATGCGCGTCGGATGCTCGTGGTCGGACTCGTCGCGAATGTCCTCGACCATCGGCAGCTTCTTCGCCTGCATCTGCGCAGCGATCTGTTCCTGAATCTTCGCGCCGGAGACTTGATACGGGAGCTGCGTGATGACGATGTCGCCGTCTTCGATTTCGTAGACGGCGCGCGCGCGAATCGTGCCGCTGCCCGTCTGGTAGATCTGTTTGATCTCGGATTTCGGCGAAACGATTTCCCCACCCGTCGGGAAGTCCGGCCCTTTGATGTGCTTGCACAGCTCGCTCACCGTGGCATCCGGATCGTCGATCAAGTGCACGCACGCAGAAACGACTTCGCGCAAGTTGTGCGGCGGAATGTCGGTGGCCATGCCGACCGCGATACCCGTCGCGCCGTTGAGCAGCACGTTCGGCACGCGTGCCGGCAGAATCACCGGCTCTTCCAGCGTGCCGTCGAAGTTCGGCACCCACTCCGTCGTGCCCTGCCCCAACTCGGACAGCAACAACGATGCATATCTCGTGAGGCGCGACTCCGTGTAGCGCATCGCCGCGAACGATTTCGGATCGTCGGGCGAACCGAAGTTGCCTTGACCGTCGACGAGCGGATAGCGATAGGAGAACGGCTGCGCCATGAGCACCATCGCCTCATAGCAAGCCGCATCGCCGTGCGGATGGAACTTACCGATGACGTCGCCGACCGTACGCGCAGACTTCTTGTACTTCGCCGTCGCCGACAAGCCGAGCTCGCTCATCGCGTAGACGATGCGGCGTTGCACGGGCTTCAATCCGTCGCCGATGTGCGGCAACGCGCGATCGAGAATGACGTACATCGAATAGTCGAGATACGCCTTCTCGGTGAACGTCTTCAGCGGCAGACGTTCGATGCCTTCGAAGTTGAGTGCGGGTTGGGTCGGCATGTTCTCTAAGACTGTAGGCTGTGGGCTGCAGGCTGTAGGCGTCGGCTCGGCTGAGAACTGATCGCAAGCGACATTTGCATCGTCATCGCATTTGCACCGCGATGCGATTCGCCGCTTGCTACAGCCCGCAGCCTAAAGCCCACAGCCTGCTCAAACCTGCACATCCGCCAGATTGCCCTTTGTCTCCAGCCAGACGCGGCGGTCGGCGGCGCGCTTCTTGGCCAGGAGCATGTCGAGCATCTGGTCGGCTTGATCCTTCGGATCGACCGTGAGCTGCACGAGACGGCGCGTTTCGGGAGCCATGGTCGTTTCGCGTAGCTGCATCGCGCTCATCTCGCCCAGACCCTTGAAGCGAGTCACGACGGGCTTCGCGCGAGGATTCTCTGCTGCGACACGATCGAGAATGCCGGCACGCTCCGCATCGTCGAGCGCGTAATAGACCTGCTTGCCCACGTCGATGCGATAAAGCGGCGGCATCGCCACATAGACGTGTCCGTTCAACACGAGCGGACGGAAGTGGCGCAGGAACAGCGCGCAAAGCAACGTTGCGATGTGCTGTCCGTCCGAGTCAGCGTCGGCCAGGATGCAGATCTTGTGATACCGCAGTCCTTTTAGGTCATTGGAGCCCGGATCGACGCCGATCGCGATCGCAATGTGATGAACCTCCTGCGATTGCAGGATGTCGGCAGCGTCGACTTCCCAGGTGTTGAGAATCTTGCCTCGCAACGGCATGACCGCTTGAAACTCGCGATCGCGGGCCTGTTTCGCCGAACCGCCGGCCGAATCGCCTTCGACGAGGAACAGCTCGCTGCGTTCCGGGTCTCCGGACGTGCAGTCTGCAAGCTTGCCGGGCAATGCCGGTCCGCTCACGACGCGCTTGCGAGCGACGGACTTCGCAGCCTTGAGCCGCGTCTGCGCGCGACCGATCGCAATCTGCGCAATGCGCTCGCCGGCGTCAGGATGTTGGTTGAGCCAAAGCGCGAACTGATCTTTGACGACGCCGGAGACGAACGCAGCCGTCTCCCGGGACGTGAGCCGCTCCTTGGTCTGCCCCGCGAACTGCGCCTCCTTCATCTTCACGGAGAGCACGTAGCTCACATCGTCCCAAACATCTTCGGGCGCGAGCTTCAAACCCTTCGGCAACAGATTGCGAAACTCGCAGAATTCGCGAATCGCGTCGGTGAGACCGAGGCGCAGGCCGTTGACGTGCGTGCCGCCTTGCGCCGTCGGGATCAGGTTGACGTAGCTCTCCTCGACTTTCTGACCTTCGTCGATGCGCCACGCCACCGCCCACTCGGCCGCTTCTTGCTCGCCTTCGATCGAACCGACGAACAGCTCGGGCGGCAGCCATTCGCCCTGCCCCAGCGCCTCGCGCAAGTACTCGCTCAGGCCGCCGGTGTAGAACCATTCCTCCTTCTCATCGGTCCCTTCGACGCGGAACGTGATGCGCAGTCCCGGGCAGAGCACGGCTTTCGCGCGCAGCACGTGCTTGAGCTTCGGCACCGAGAACGACGGCGACTCGAAATATTTCGGGTCGGGCCAGAACCGGATTCTCGTGCCGGTGTTGTTCTTGCCGACCTCGCCGACGACCTCCAGCTTGGAACGGGCTTTACCGTCCTTGAAGCTGATGTTGTATTCCTTGCCGCCGCGCTTGACCCAGCACTCGAGGTTCTTCGACAGCGCGTTGACGACCGATACGCCGACGCCGTGCAGGCCGCCCGCGAACTTGTAGTTCTTGTCCGAGAACTTGCCGCCAGCGTGCAGACGCGTGAGGATGAGCTCGACGCCGCTCACCTTCTCTTTCGGATGGATGTCGACCGGCATGCCGCGGCCGTCGTCGGCCACTTCGAGCGAACCGTCCTTGTACAGCACGACGTCGATGCGCTTCGCATGGCCGGCCATCGCTTCATCGACCGAATTGTCGATGACTTCGTGCGCCAGGTGATTCGGACGGCTCGTGTCCGTGTACATGCCCGGCCGGCGACGCACCGGTTCGAGCCCACTCAAGACTTCGATGTCGGAGGCGGTATAGGACTGAGCCATTAGTCGAGCGTTGAATCGGCCTGATTGTGATAAGAATTCGAGCGGCGCGGATTCTAGCGCCAAGCAGCCAACGGGCGATAGGCGCACGAGCGTGCGCGACGCGATCTTCGCGAAGTAGCGACAGTGCGCGCTACAGCAACGGAGTGCCGATCACGCGAGATCGGCGACGATCGACTTTCTGACCGCGTCCGGCAGCGGGCGAACTTCGTAGCGATAGTTCGGGTGATCGATGCCGAGACTGATCGCGGCACCGGCCTTCGCGCGATTCACCATCTCCGGCGTGAGCTGGAACCTGAGGAAGTGCACCGACGAGGTCTTCTGCTCGTTTTCCCGCTCCAGATCCTCATCCGCAATCGCACGCACCGGTTCGCATCCCTCCACCTGAACCCAGCACGTATCTTCGATGCCGATCAAAGTCGCGAGCTTCTGCTTGCGCACTTCCGGATCCGGATATTCGAGCATGAACGTGACTTTCCAGTTGTCGCCGTCGGGAATGAGCGGATTGTAGGCATCGAGCTCGTCCTGGATGCCCGCAGCTTCGAAGATGCGCTCGACGCGCAGCATTTCCTGGATCTGATACTGGATCGTGAGGCGATCCTCGAAGCACCACGTCGCGTTCGGACCGATGCTCACGATCCGATTCTTCTTGTGCGCAATGACGCGCTCGCGGAATTCCTTGCGCGCCTCGGAGTATTGCTCGAGGCTCATGAGATCGCTGCGGGAAAGGCGGTTCATGTTGCAACCTGCACGTGTGATTCGGTGAGTGGCCTTGCGTCGGGAGAGCAGCTCTCCGCTGCCTCAAATGCCGTACGCCATGCGTAACAACTTGAGCGGGTGCGTCGGTTCCCGCCGCGGCTCGAGCCCCGACTCGATCTGATGTCCGGCCATCGGACAGTCGCTGGCATAGTGATCGGCGCCGGCGTCGTTGACGCGACGAATGACGGGACGGCCGATCTTCATCGAAATGTCGCGATACTCGCGCTTCACGCCGTAGGTGCCGTTGTGACCCGAGCACCGCTCGATCGCCTCGACCTCCGTGCCCGGCACGAGCATCAACACGTCGCGGGTCTTCAGACCCAGATTCTGCACGCGCAGATGGCACGGCACGTGGTAGCTGATCTTGCCGAGCCGTTTCGGGAAATTCGTGTCGAGCAACCCGGCTTTATGGCGCAGCCACAGGTACTCGAACGGATCGAACATCGCGTCCTGCACCTTCTTCACGAGCGGATCGTCCGGGAACAAGAGCGGCAACTCTTGTTTGAACATCAGCGTGCAAGAAGGAATCGGCGTGACGATGTCCCAACCTTCGTCGACCTTCGCCGCGAGCGCCGGGATGTTCGCTTCCTTGAGCGCCTTGATCGCATCGAGATCGCCGAGCTCGAGCTTCGGCATACCGCAGCAGCGCTCCTGTGTCACCACAGTCACCGGAATGCCGTTGTGCTCGAAGACGGCAGTGAGATCCTCGCAAAGATCGGGCTCGTTGCGATTGCCGTAACACGTCGTGAAGAGCACGACGCGCCCCTTCGTCTCCGCTGTGGGTCTTGCCTCGAGCGTCGGATGATCTGCACGTGCGTGCCGCTTGCGATACGTCTTGCTGTGATAAGCCGGGACGGGCGCCTCGGGATGTACGCCGAGCGTCTTGTCGAGCATCTTGCGACCGAACGCCGTCTTGTTGACCGCATTCACGACTTCGGCGACGACCGGAATGCCCGCCAGCGAGCCGACCAAATCCGTCGAGCTCAGCAGTTTGTCGCGCCTCGCGACCGGCTGCGTCTTGAACTTGACCGCCTTCGCGCGAAGCATCAGGTGCGGAAAGTCGACATTCCAAGGATGTGGCGGCACGTACGGACACTTGGTCATGTAGCACATGTCGCACAGATAGCAGTGATCGACGACTTTCCAGTAAACCTTCTTGTCGACCGCATCGAGCTCGCCGGTGCTCGATTCGTCGATCGCGTCGAACAGCGTCGGGAAGGAATTGCACAGGCTGAAGCACCGCCGGCAGCCGTGGCAGATGTCGAACACGCGTTCGAGCTCTTTGAAGAGCGATTCTTCGTTCCAGAATTCGGCGTCTTGCCAGCGAATCGGATGCCGAATCGGTGCGTCGAGGCTGCCCTCGCGCGCGCCAGGTGCTGCTGCAGTCTTTTCTGTCACGTCTCAAAACCTGTTTGCATGGGAGCCGAAGGCGTCTGGGCCAGCCGTGCCTTGACCCAAACGAAGCAGCCGGCGTTCGGCGCCGGCTGCTGTTCGTCGAAGCTTGAGACTAAGCTGCTTTCCGCTTAGGCGCCGAGCGTATCGAGCGCCTTCTGGAAACGATTGGCGTGCGAGCGCTCCGCTTTCGCCAACGTCTCGAACCAGTCGGCGATCTCGTCGAAGCCCTCTTCGCGCGCTTGCTTCGCCATGCCCGGATACATATCCGTGTACTCGTGTGTTTCGCCGGCGATCGCTGCCTTCAGGTTGTCGGCGGTCGCACCGATCGGCAGGCCCGTGGCCGGATCGCCCACGGCTTCCAGGTATTCCAAGTGACCATGCGCATGGCCCGTCTCGCCTTCCGCGGTCGAGCGGAACACCGCAGCGACGTCGTTGTAGCCCTCCACGTCGGCCTTGGCCGCGAAATAGAGGTAACGACGGTTGGCCTGGGATTCCCCGGCGAACGCGTCCTTCAGGTTTTGCTCCGTCTTCGTGCCCTTCAAATTCTTCATGGCAAGTACCTCGGTGGGATCATCCATTAGACCAAGTCTAATCGCGGGGAAAATCTAGTCCTGCCCCATGAGCAAGTCAACGTTAGAAACCGCTGTCGTCCTGACCGGCGACGCGCGCTGCGGCTGGATTGACCCGGCTGCACGCGCACTGCAAGCTTGCGGCCCCTTGCCATCTGCCCCGCTTCACGCACTCGTGGCCACACAGAAAGCACAATCTCCCGAGCAGACACCGGACAATCCTGCCGGCAACGCCGTCGACTTCGAACGTGCGCTCGCCGAGCTCGAAAGCATCGTCGAGAAACTGGAAGCCGGCGATCTGACGCTCGACGAGTCCCTCAAACATTTCGAACGCGGCGTGCAGCTCACACGAGCCTGTCAGGCTGCGCTCAAGCAAGCCGAGCAGAAAGTCGAGATCCTGATGCGCAAGAGCGGCACCGGCGACTTCGAGACTGCACCCTTCGCAGCGAACGAAGATCCAGACGCGTGACGACATCAGCTTACGAGTCTTTCGCCAGCCAGCTCGCGAGCTGGCAATCCCGCATCGAAGCCGAGCTCGATGCCCGCCTGCCGCCGGCGAACGAGAAGCCCGAGCGACTGCATGCCGCACTGCGCTATAGCGTGCTCGGCGGCGGTAAACGCGTACGGCCCGTGCTCGTCTACGCGACAGCGCGCGCCTTGGGTCTGCCTGAATCGGCGGTCGACGGCGCTGCATGCGCGGTCGAGTTCATCCACGCGTACTCGCTCGTGCACGACGATCTGCCGGCCATGGACAACGACGACCTGCGGCGCGGAAAACCGACGTGCCACAAGGCATTCGACGAAGCCACGGCGATCCTTGTGGGCGATTCGCTGCAGGTACTGGCATTTCAGGTGCTCGCCAACGGACCGGGGCTCCCCCCCGAGCCGCACGTCCGGCTGAGATTGGTCGAGTTGCTCGCCAAAGGCAGCGGCACCTCTGGGATGGCCGGCGGTCAGGCCCTCGACCTGGCGGCCAACGGACAGAAGCTTTCTCTCGAAGCCGTCGAGGAGATGCACAACCGCAAAACCGGTGCGCTGATCCACGCGAGCGTCATGATGGCGGCAGCCTGCGCTCCGGAAATCTCGCCGCAGGTTCACGACGCGCTGAACCGCTACGCGCTCGATCTCGGTCTCGCTTTCCAAATCCAGGACGATCTGCTGGACATCGAAGGCGACGAGGCGGTGATCGGCAAACCGATCCGTTCGGACATCAAGCTGGCCAAACCCACCTATCCCGCAGTCGCCGGCGTTGACGCCGCTCGCAAGCGCCTGCATCAGCTCCATGCACGCGCGTTGAAGGCCATCGAAATCCTCGGCCCGAATGCCGCGCCGCTCGTGGCCGTGTCGGAGTGGCTAGTGCTTAGGAAGCACTGAGGGCCGGGCTTGGGGCATGGGGAAAGAGAGCTATAACCGCCAAGCGCGCCCGTCCCGAGCATCTGGCGCTGGAGCTGAATAGAGATTCGCATGTGAGGGGGTAGTGAATCTCGCAAGTGCACGTTCTACCTCCTACCTTTAGTACGACTTCGTAGCGCCGCGGCACGCACCGCCTGCGTAGTGAGAAGGTGGCGTCGTTCTTACTCGAGCCCCAGGCCCCGAGCCCCAAGCCCCGAGCCCCCCCCACAGCCCGAAAGAAACGCAGCCTTCGGATTACGGTAGACTGCGCTCCAAGATGACGAACGCGTACCCGCTGCTCTCCACGCTCGACACGCCCGCGGATTTGCGAGCAGTGCCGGCCAATGCCCTCCCTCAGGTCGCCTCGGAGTTGCGGCAGTACCTCATCGATACGGTCAGCCAGATGGGCGGGCATTTCGCGGCCGGGCTCGGGACGGTCGAGCTGACGGTTGCGCTTCACTACGTGTTCGATACGCCGCACGACCGTCTCGTCTGGGACGTCGGCCATCAGGCCTATCCCCACAAAGTGCTCACCGGCCGGCGCGATCGTCTGCGGACGATCAAGATGAAGGACGGACTGGCGCCCTTCCCTTCGCGCTACGAAAGTCCCTACGACACGTTCGGCGTCGGTCATTCGAGCACCTCGATCAGCGCCGCGCTCGGCATGGCCATCGCAGCCGAGCGTGCCGGAGAAAGGCGCCGTGTCGTCGCTGTGATCGGCGACGGCGCGCTGAGCGCCGGCATGGCCTTCGAAGCGCTGAATCACGCGGGCAGCCTGGACGTGAATCTGCTCGTGATCCTGAACGACAACGACATGTCCATCTCGGAGAACGTCGGCGCGTTCTCCAACTATTTCGCGCGGGTCTTGTCGGGAAAGCTGTATGCGACGCTGCGCGAGGGCGGCAAGAAAGTATTGCGTCGGATGCCGACCGTGTGGGAGCTCGCGCGACGCTCCGAAGAACACATGAAGGGCATGGTCCTGCCCGGGACGATCTTCGAAGAGATGGGCTTCAACTACATCGGCCCCATCGACGGCCACGATCTCAACGCTCTGGTCGCCACGCTCAAGAATCTGCGCGACCTGAAGGGCCCGCAGTTCCTGCACGTGATCACGCGCAAGGGTAAGGGATACGCGCCCGCCGAAGCCGATCCGATCAAATGGCATGGACCGGGGCCGTTCGACGCCAAGAAAGGGGTCATCTTCAAGGAGAAAACCACCGGCCCCAGCTATTCGCAGATCTTCGGCCAGTGGCTTTGCGACGCCGCCGAGCGCGATCCGAGAGTGGTAGGCATCACGCCGGCCATGCGCGAAGGCTCCGGGATGGTCGAGTTCTCGAAGCGCTTCCCGGATCGCTACTTCGATGTCGCGATTGCCGAGCAACATGCCGTGACGTTCGCGGCCGGGCTCGCATGCGAAGGCATGAAGCCGGTCGTTGCCATTTACTCGACGTTCCTCCAGCGCGCTTACGACCAGCTCATCCACGACGTCGCGCTGCAGAAGCTGCCGGTGACGTTCGCGATCGATCGCGCCGGATTGGTGGGCGGCGACGGCGCGACTCATCAAGGCAGTTACGACCTGTCGTACCTGCGGTGCATTCCGAATCTGATCGTCATGGCGCCCGCCGACGAGAACGAATGTCGCCAGATGCTTTGGACGGGCTTGCAGTCGCAGATGCCCGCTGCGATCCGTTATCCGCGCGGTCAGGGCCCGGGCGTTCCGATCGAAAAAGAGATGACGACTCTGCCGATCGGCAAGCTGCAACAACGGCGCGTCGGCCGCAGCGGCCTTGCGATCGTGGCCGTCGGCACGATGGTCGCGGCTTGCGAGCGTATCGCCGAACGCTTGGACGCGACGCTCATCAATCTGCGTTTCATCAAGCCGCTCGATGAAGCCGCGCTCCTTGAAATGGCTGCCACACATCGCGCCTTGATCACGGTGGAAGAAAACGCCGTCGCAGGCGGCGCCGGCAGCGCCGTCATCGAATGTCTCGCTGCGCATGGGCACGTATTGCCGACTTTGCAGCTCGGCATTCCGGACCGATTCATCGAGCACGGTTCGCGCGAAGATTGTCTCGCGATGGCAGGGCTCGATACGGCCTCGATCGAAAACGCGATCCAGCGTTGGTGGAAATTACCCGCGCGCGCGGTTTCGTGATCGGGCCGTAGGCCGCCGCGCTATCCGCTCGAAAACATGTTCTCGTACATCGATCCCACTGTCCGCGCGCGGCTCGTCGAAGAAGGCAAGCTCGTGCGCATCGACGCGCGCGGCCATCTCCTGTCGCCGGAAACGACGAGCGAGCACAAGCCGATTCTCAACGTTCTCGGACCGATTCCCCTGCCGATCAATATCGGCGGTCAGCCGACGACGTTTCATTGGTACGCGTTCGTGCGACAAACCGAATTACAGGAAGCCAATCGGCTTGCAGATATGTTGCGAGGACGCGGCGAGCAGCATCTGTTCTCCGCGCTCTCGAGCCACATGTCCGTCAATAGCGCGCTCGTGTTGGGCGACTTCGGCAAGCATCCGAATCCGCTCGTTCGCGTTCATTCATGCTGCTTGACGGGCGATGTCTTCGGCTCGAAGCGTTGCGAATGCGGCCCGCAGCTCGATCGCGCGTTTCAGCGCATCGAACAGGAAGGCACCGGCGCCGTGATCTATATGAGCGGCCATGAAGGCCGCGGCATCGGCCTGTGGGCAAAGGCCGTCACGTACATGTTGCAGGATTGCGGCGAGGACACCTATCAAGCGAATCGCTCGCTCGGTCTGCCCGACGACAGCCGCGAATTCGGCGATGCTGCGGCAATCCTGCTCTATCTGCGCGGCGATCGACCGCTGCGTTTGATGAGCAATAACCCTGTCAAACAGGCTCATCTAGAAGCCGGCGGCCTGCACCACATTCAACGCGAGAAACACGTTACGGGAGTAAACCCCGCCAATCGCCGCTACCTGGATGCGAAACGCGGATGGGGGCACAGGATAGATCCCGAGGATTTGAAGAACGCGGAAGAGATTTAGAGAAGGGCTTCGGGCTCGGGGCGTGGGGCCATGAACAGCGACGCGAACCCGAAGTGCGAAACCCTGCCCTACTGATTCTTAGCCGCAAGTGAATCTGAGCGCGATCAATACGCTTCCATTGAGCACTCTCATTGCCGAGCGCGCTTACTTCGTTAAAGCACAGGAAGCGTGTCGACCGGGACGGCTGCGTCTCTCACGCCCAAGCCCCGTGCCCCGAGCCCCAAGCGTCAGCTGGGACTCTGCAACCGGCTAATCAGATTCCGCAGAAACACCTTGTTGAAGCGGAGCTGGCAGGATGCGGAAGACTGTTCGAGCAGCGTCGAGCTCACTTTCATGAGCGTGACGTTCGTGAGCGCCTTGATCGTCGCAAGCCGTTTCGCGCCGCGCACATAACTCGTTTCGCCGAAACAATCTCCTGCTTCGAGCTCGCCGACCGGATTGCCGTTACGCATCACGGCCACCGATCCGGAGACGATCACGTAGAAGCGATCGTCCATCTCGCCTTCCTTGACGATTTCCTCGCCTGCTTCGTAGTCCTGCCACGTGCTCGCGCGCAGCACTTCCAGAATCTCGGACTGCGAGAAATCGTGGAAGAACTTCAGCGTGCGCAGGATGGAGAACTGCTCCTGACGATCGAGCTTGGATGCACCTTCGCGCAACGCCTGATGGACACGCGTGAGGTCCGCAGCCAGCTCCAACCCGTTGCGATAGCGTTTGGCCGGATCCTTCTGCAATGCCTTGGCCACCGTGTCTTCGAGCAGCTCGGGAATTTCCGGCCGCAGCGTATGAATCGGTTGCGGGGTCGCGTAGACGATCTGATGCAGGAGCTTCGAGAGATTGCCGCCGCGAAACGGACGAAAACCCGTGAGCAACTCGTACATGACTGCGCCGAGCGAGTACAGGTCCGAGCGATTCGTGATCTCCAGCGACTGAACTTGTTCCGGCGACATGTAAGACGGACTGCCGGCGATGCCTTCGATGCGCGAGATCTCGGAGTCGGCGACGAGCGCGATTCCGAAATCGATGATGCGCACATCGTTGGCCTGGGTCAGCATGATGTTCGAGGGCTTGATGTCGCGGTGGATCACGCCGCGGCTGTGCGCGTAGTGCAGTGCCTTGGCGCACTTGTACATGATCTCGACGACGTCATCGACCGGCAGCAGGTTGTCGGGCTTGCAGTAGGCCGAGAGCGTCCGCGCACCGTGCACGTGCTCGGTGACGATGTAGTAGTGACCGTCCTCTTCGCCGGCATCGAAGATGGGCAGGATGTTGGGATGCTGCAGCATCCCGACCATGTGCGCTTCCGAGAGGAACATCTTGCGCGTGACGCGCGCGCGTTCCTCGTCCTGCGACTCGAGGTTGTACACCTTGATCGCAACGTCGCGGCGGTAGTACGGATCGTGCGACAGATAAACGACGCCGGTACTGCCTCGTCCGACTTCCTTGACGATGACGTACTTGCCGATCCTCTCGGGAATCCGCTGCTCGCGCGTCGCGCTGCGTGTTGCCATCAGGCCGCTCGGAACGTTCACGATGAAAGGTTTCGAGTTTTTGGCGCGTTAGACGAAGGACTTGATTCCGAACAGAATTGCGCCGGCAAAAACGCCCGCAATCACGTCGTCCAGCATAATTCCGAGACCTCCGGAGAGACTGTGATCGGCCTCCCGGATCGGCCAAGGCTTGAGAATGTCGAAAAAACGGAAGAGCACGAATCCCGCAAGAAGCCAATACCATTCGTGCGGAGCTGCCAACATCGTCACGGTATAGCCGGCGATTTCGTCCCACACGATGGCCGGATGGTCGTGAACGTCGAGCCGGCGCGCACTTTCTCCGCAAATGTAAATGCCGCCCAGTATCGCGAGCACGGCGAAGGCAGCGTGAAATGTCCAGCCGAGCTGCTGCAGAAGGCTGACGAGAGGTACCGCGGCCAGCGTGCCGAATGTACCGGGCGCGACCGGACTGAGGCCCGATCCGAAGCCGAAGGCGAGAAAATGAACGGGTTGCCGCAACAGTGCCGGCTCGGCACTCCATCTCATCGAGCGCGATCCTCGCTGAAATGATCGAAGCCGCGACGCTCGGGCCGATAGATTTCCCCGTTGCGCCTGCAGATCACTTGTCTATCCGCCGTGATCGTACCGATCCGCAGGCAGCCGAGCTGAGTCAATTGCGGGACTTGCTCCTCCGGCACTGTGAACAACAGCTCGTAGTCGTCGCCGCCCGATAGCGCGAAGTCGAGGCAGGTTGCTTCATCGAATGTCGCGGCAAGGTCCGGCGACCTCGGGATCGCCTCCACGTCGACCTGCGCACCGCAGCGGCTTGCCGAGCACAACTTGTCGAGATCCGCGAGCAGGCCATCCGAGATATCCATCGCCGCAGTCGCACACTGCCGCAGCTGCCGCCCGAGCATTACCCGCGGCGTCGGCCTGAGAAACCGTTGGCGCAGCCTTGCGACTTCAGGCGTTCCGTCGAGCCCCCGTTGAATCACCGCAAGTCCGCCAGCCGCTTCCCCGAGCATGCTCGACACCATCAGCGCATCGCCCGGGCGAGCGCCGTCCCGCGTCAACCATCGATCGGCTTCCACCCATCCTGCGATCTGCACGGTCGCGACGAGCGGACCTTTGACCGTATCGCCGCCGACCAGGATGACATCGTGCTCGTGCGCGAGCTCGAACATGCCACGCGCGAAGTCTTCGATCCAATGCTCGTCGCTATCGGGCATCGATAGCGACAACGTGAACCAGCTCGGCTGCGCGCCCATGGCCGCGAGATCGCTGAGATTCACGGCGAGCGCCCGATAGCCGATGTCGGCGGCGGAAAGCCCTTCGGGGAAATGCACGCCTGCAACGATCGTATCGATGGCAACGACGAGCTTGCGGTCGCCCCGCGCATCGAGCACCGCGGCATCGTCGCCGATCCCGAGCCGCACATCCGCCCGCGACGGTTGCTGTGCGAAGTAGCGAGCGATGAGTTCGAATTCGCCTAACGGCATGGGCTCGGGGCTTGGGACTTGGGGCTTGGGCCGGAAAGGCTACAGGCTACAGGCTACAGGCGACAGTGGCGCGCGGCAGGTGCCGCGCGCTGAGTCCCGGGCCCTGGGCACCGCGCGAACGCACGCTTCCCTCCTTCCCTCCTTCCCTTCTTCCCGTTTCCCCTTTCCCCTTTCCCCTTTCCCCTTTCCCTTTTTCCCCTTCCCCTCAGCCTCGCTCCGCCGCTCGAAGTTCCTTCGCCGCCCGATCGAGCACCGCATTGACGTACTTGTGCGCGTCCGTTGCGCCGAATCGTTTCGCGAGATCGACGGCTTCGTTGATCACGACGCGGTAAGGCACGTCCAGCCGCGAACGCAGCTCGAACATGCCGAGCATCAGGATCGCGGTCTCCACGGGATCGAGCTGATCAACCGGGCGGTCGATGAACGGTTCGATACCGGTAAAGATCTCTTGGCGTTGCGCGATACTGCCGCGAAGCAGCTCTTCGAAATACTCGCGATCCGCACCGATGAACTCTTCGCCTTCCACGAACTGCTTGACGAGATCGTTCGCCTCGTAGCCCGTCATCTGCCATTGATACAACGCCTGCATCGCAAGCTTGCGCGCCTGCGAGCGGGCACGCGCACCTCGGCGCGGTTTTTTGTCGGCTGGAGTATTCATGCAGTCACTGGTCAGCGCCCGTGGGTGCTCATCGGCACGAGCGCTGCTCTACGAAATTACCTGGAACGGCGATCGAACCGATGGCAATTCGCGCACGATGCCGTCGCGACCACCGCCGAACGACAGCGCGCTCGGTGGGAGTTCCTACTGTTCGATCTTACGCAAGAGATTGGCCAGCTCGATCGCCGTGATCGCGGCATCCGCGCCCTTGTTCCCGGCCTTGGTTCCCGCGCGTTCGACCGCCTGTTCGATCGTATCGGTCGTCAGCACCCCGAACGCCACCGGAATTCCCGTATCGACGGCCACGCGCGCTAGTCCACCTGCGCACTCCCCTGCCACGTAATCGAAATGCGCCGTCGCGCCCTTGATGACGGCGCCGAGCGCGATGATCGCGTCGTAGCGCTTCGTGAGCGCGAGCTTCCGCGCGACGACAGGCAGATCGTAGGCACCCGGCGCACGCACGAGCTCGATCTGCTTGTCCGACGCCCCATGGCGCTTGAGCGTGTCGACGGCGCCGCGAATGAGCTGCTCGACGATGAAATCGTTGAAGCGGGACGCGAGGATCGCAAAACGCAGCTCGCGAACTTGCAGGTCGCCTTCGATAGTCTTGATGTCCATTGAACGGCTCGCGTTATGGCGGGTGGCTCAGGTGGGCTGGCAAGTATAGCGGGCGATGCGCTCGAAACCGCCTACCCTTCCACGTATTCGACGACTTCGAGATCGAAGCCGGACAGTCCGTGCATCTGTTTGGGCGCGGACAGCACGCGCATGCGCTGCACGCCGAGATCGCGCAGGATCTGCGCGCCGATGCCATACGTGCGCAAGACCTTGGCTCCTCCTGACGTTTCGCGCGAGTCCTTACGGTCGGGCGCGCCCGGCCGGTGCGACGGCTCGGCCGGCCCCGTACGACGGATGGCCGCCACTGTCTCCATCAAGTCGCGCGGTGTCTCGTCCGGGCGAAGAATGACGATGACACCGACCGGTTCCTCGGCGATCCGCTGGAGCGCGGACCGGATCGGCCAACCGAGCAGCTCGTCCTTGATGCCGACGACATCGCGCAGCGTGTCCTTCAAGTGCACACGCACGAGCGGAATCGAATCGGGCCGCAGCTCACCGCGGATCAGTGCCAGATGCACCGTACGATTCACATGATCTTCGTAGCAGCACATGCGGAACGGGCCGTACTCGGTCTCGACGGTGAGCTCCTCGATGCGCTCGACCGACCGCTCTTTCTCGAGTCGATACCGAATCAAATCCGCAATCGTGCCGATCTTTAGGCCATGTCGTGCAGCGAATGCTTCGAGATCCGGGCGGCGCGCCATCGTGCCGTCGTCGTTCAGGATCTCGACGATCACCGCAGCGGGCTCCTTGCCTGCCAGACGAGCTAGATCGCAACCTGCCTCGGTGTGACCCGCACGGGTCAGCACGCCGCCCGGCTGCGCCATCAACGGAAAAATATGACCCGGCTGGCGCAGATCTTCTGGCTTGGCATCTCGACGCACGGCCGTGCGAACCGTGTGCGCGCGGTCATGCGCGGAAATACCCGTCGTGACGCCTTCGGCCGCTTCGATCGAGATCGTGAAATTGGTCGTGTGGTTCTCGTTCGTATCGCTGACCATGAGCGGCAGGCGCAATTGCTTGCAACGCTCGCGGGTCAACGTCAGGCAAATCAAACCGCGTCCGTAGCGGGCCATGAAATTGATGTCCTCCGCCCGTACGCACTCTGCCGCCATGATCAGATCGCCTTCGTTTTCGCGATCCTCATCATCCATGATCACGACCATGCGCCCGGCACGGATGTCCTCGAGAATTTCGTCGATCGTATTGAGCTTCATGATCGGTATCGGAAAGGTGATGCAATGATGCGGCGGGACGATTCTACGCTTGCGCGCTCGCGAGCCGTTCCACGTAGCGGGCAATGATGTCGACTTCGAGGTTGACGCGCGTACCGATATCGTA
>Ga0207864_1000451_pt1 | contig 57697 bp, 58 predicted proteins | sample HigsolmetaAR202D_FD_184834 | JGI IMG/M metagenome (GOLD analysis project Ga0207864, IMG submission 184834) | Ionic liquid and high solid enriched microbial communities from the Joint BioEnergy Institute, USA - AR20-2-D (SPAdes) (version 2) ...
CCCGCCGCGCGAAGCGCGGCCGGCACCCGCCGCCGCGAGGCGGCCGTACCCGCGCGCCAACGGCGCGCAACCACCGACAACCATCGCGCCTCGGACACCTGGGCGCCGAACAACCGCGAAACCCATGCTACTATCCCGTGCCCAGTCGTTCGAATCCGACCTGATCGAGCTCCGCCGCGACCTCCATCGCCATCCGGAACTCGCGTTCCAGGAGCACCGCACCGCCGAGATCGCGGCGCGCGCCGTGGAGGCGCTCGGATACCGCGTGCGCCGCGGCGTCGGGCGCACCGGCGTCGTCGCGGAGATCGGGAACGCGGACGGGCCGGTCGTCGCGCTGCGGGCGGACATGGACGCGCTTCCGATCGACGAGGCGAACGACGTACCCTACCGCTCGACCGTTCCTGGCGTGATGCACGCGTGCGGCCACGACGCGCACGTCACGATGCTGGTCGGCGCCGCGCGGCTCCTCGCCGAGGCGCACGCGCGCGGCGAGCTCCCGCGTGGGCGAGTCCGGCTCCTCTTCCAGCCCGCCGAAGAGGCGGCGGACGAGGAGAACAAGAGCGGCGCGGTCCGCATGATCGAGGACGGCGCCATGGAGGGCGTGGACGCCGTCTTCGGGCTGCACATCGGCGCGCATCTCACGTCGGGGAAACTTTTTACGCGTTCCGGGCCTATCATGGCCGGTACCGACTCTTTCGTGGCCACGGTCCGCGGCGCGAGCGCGCACGCGGCCAGGCCACACGAAGGCGTGGACGCAGTGGTGCTCGCTTCGCACGTGGTGCTCGCCTGTCAGAACGCCGTATCCCGCCGGATCGACCCGACCTCGGCCGGGGTGCTCACCATCGGCCGGATCGAGGGCGGCGTGGCCGAGAACGTCGTCGCCGACCGCGTGCGGCTGGAGGGGACGATCCGGTACTTCGACGAGGCGGTCCAGGGCGTGCTCCACGAGGAACTGAGACGGGCCCTCGACGTCGCGCGCGCCCTGGGCGGCGACGCGGAGCTGGACCTGCGGATCGGCTACCCGCCCGTGGTGAACGATGCCGCGATGACCGAGCTCATGTCGGCCGCGACCGCCGCGACGCTGGGCGACGACGCCGTCGCCGACCTCGAGCCGTGGATGGCGGCGGAGGACTTCGCGTACCTGCTCCGCGAGGCGCCGGGGTCGTTCGCCTGGCTCGGAGCCGCGCTGGACGATCCACGCGAACACCATCACCCGAGATTCGACATCGACGAACGTGCACTCGTCCGCGGCGCAATCGTGCTCGCGGCGAGTGCGCTGAGGGCGCTGGAGGAGATCGGCTCCCCCGCGCCGAGCCGTACCTAGCATCACTCGCAGCACAGGAAGTAGCAGTGAAGAAAGCAGCAGTACTCGCGGCGGCCATCGGGGTCCTCGGCGCCGCCGCCCCGGCGGCAGCACAGTTCCGGCAGGTCACCAAAGCGCCGAGCACCTGGGCCTCCGCGTGGGTCGGCGGCTATCTCAGCCCCGGCCGCGTCTACGACGCGAGCGGCAACTGGGACTTCGGCTCGACGTTCGCCGGCGGCGTCGGCCTGCACCGCCAGGTGGGACGCGGGCTCGTGCTCGGCGTCGAGACGTCGTTCGCGCCGGCCTCGTACGAGCGCACCGACGCGTCCACCGGCGAGCTCATCGAGGACGGCGACGCTCGCCTCGTCACCGGGATGCTGACCGGGCGGCTCCAGACCGGCGGCGGCGGGGACTTCGGCATGTACCTGACCGGCGGCGCGGGCGCGTTCGTCTACGGGCTCTCGGGGCTGGATGGCTGGGACCCCGATCTGGCGCTCTCGACCGGCGCGGGGCTCGAGTACAGGCCGTCCGCGAACCGCGCGCTGTTCGTCGAATGGGGCCGCTACTGGACCTTCCACCAGAAGGAGGGCGTACGCGACAACACGACGAAGCACTCACAGCTCCGCGCAGGGGTGCGCTTCGGCTTCTGAGCAAGCGTAACGCAGTCGGGGGGCTCGCCGTGGCGGCGTGGCTCGCAGCGTGTGGCGCGCCCCCCGCGCTCACGCCCATTCCCGACCCCGGGGCCGCGCACGCGGCAGGGACCGGGCACGACGTCGCACGTGACGTCGCCGCCCGCGTCCCGGCCGGCTGGCCCCACGCGCTCGACGCCGCGCCGGCCGAGGCGCGCTCCGGCATGGTCGCCAGCGACGCGCCGCTCGCCACCCGCGTCGGCGTCGACATCCTCCGCGCCGGCGGGAACGCGATCGACGCGGCCGTCGCGATCGCGTTCGCGCTCGCCGTCGTCTACCCGGAGGCGGGCAACATCGGCGGCGGCGGGTTCCTCGTCGTCCGTACGGCCGACGGAGAGACAGCGGCGCTCGACTTCCGCGAAACCGCGCCCGCGGCCGCGACCCGCGACATGTTCCTCGGCCCCGACGGCGAGCTCACCGACCGCTCCATCACCGGGCATCTCGCCTCGGGCGTGCCGGGCGCCGTCGCGGGGTTGTGGGAGGCGCACCGCCGTTACGGCTCGCTCCCGTGGCGCGACCTCGTCGAGCCCGCAGTCCGGCTCGCCGAGGACGGCTTCGTCATCGACGAGGCATTCGCAGCCGCCCTCGCCGCCGAGGCCGAACGGCTCCGCAGATTCCCCGCCTCCGCCGCCCTCTTCCTCCCCGGCGGCGAGCCGCTCCGCGCCGGCACCCGCTGGCGCAACCCCGAGCTGGCCGCCGTCCTGCGGCGGATCGCCGAGCAGGGTCCGGCCGGGTTCTACGAGGGTGAGACCGCGGACCTGATCGTCGCCGAGATGCGCCGCGGCGGCGGGATCATCACGCACGAGGACCTAGCGAGCTATCGCGCCGTCTGGCGCGAGCCCGTCGAGTTCGAGTACCGCGGGCACCGCGTGATCTCGATGCCGCCGCCGTCCTCGGGCGGGCTCACGCTCGCGCTCATCGCCAACATTCTCGAGGGGTACGACCTCGGCGCCCTCGGCTGGAACTCGACCGAGACGATCCACCTGGTCGCCGAAGCGATGCGCCGCGCGTTCGCCGACCGCAACCACTTCCTCGGCGACCCGGACTTCGTCCAGGTCCCGCGCGAGCGCTTCCTGTCCAAGGAGTACGCCCGGCAACTCCGCGAATCGATCGCCCGCGACCGCGCGACGCCGTCCGGGCGAGTCCTGCCCGGGGGCACAACCGCGTTCGACGCGGAAGGCGACCACACGACGCACTTCTCCGTGGTGGACGCACTGGGCAACGCCGTCGCCCTGACGACCACGATCAACTCGCTCTACGGCTCCGCGGTCACGGTCACCGGCGCCGGCTTCGTGCTGAACAACGAGATGGATGACTTCGCGGCCAAGCCCGGCGAGCCGAACCAGTTCGGGTTGGTCCAGGGCGAGGCGAACGCGATCGAGCCGGGGAAGCGGATGCTCTCGGCGATGACGCCGACGATCGTGCTGGCGCCCGACGGCGCGCCGCTCCTCGTGACCGGCGCGCGCGGCGGGCCGCGCATCATCACGGCGACGTTCCAGATCCTCTCGAACGTCGTGGACCACGGGATGCCGCTCGGCGCGGCCGTCGCCGCGCCGCGGATCCACCACCAGCACCTGCCGGACGTGCTCTACTTCGAAGAAGGCGGGCTGCTAACGGAGGCGGTCGGCGCCCTCCGGGCGCTGGGGCACGAAGTGGCGACCCGACCGACCGTCGGCAACGCGCCCTCGATCCTGCGCTGGAACGGCCGGTGGGTCGGCATGCACGACCCGCGGCTGGGCGGGCTCGCGGCGGGCTACTGACCCCGAACACGAGAGCGCGGCAACAACAAAGCGCGGCGCGAGGGTCGTCCTCGCGCCGCGCATTCGTTCGACCGGCCCGGCCGACTCAGTTCCGCTGCACCTCGACCGGCGCGTCGAGCCGGATCACCATGCGGGAGCCAGCGGGGAGCACCGCGTCGACGTCGGCGGTACCCATGGCGATCGCGGTACCGGCGGCGGCGCCGACGGCCGCGCCCTTGAGCGTGGACTCGGTGTTCTTGCCGAGCACCTGACCGAGGATCGCGCCCGCGGCGGCCGCACCGGCCACCTTCGCCGCCGACTGCGCGGTCGACGTCCGGGTCCGCTTCTCCGGGTTCGCCTCGACCACCGACGCCTGCAGCGGGTAGCTGCGCCCGCCGAACGAGACCGCCTCGAACGCGACCTTGATGACCGCCGTCTCGCCGACCCGGTTCGACTTCTCCGCGGCGGTCACGCGGCCACGCACCGTGGCGCCCGCCGGGATCAGGATGGTGCCGTCCGCCGAGACGATCGGATCGTCGAGGACCGCCGTGAACGGATCGCCGGGCTGGTTCGTCTCCGTGCTGAGCTCGTCCTCCAGGCGCACGGCGAACTGCGTACCGGTCGGGACCGTCAGCGTCACCGGGCGCGGCTGGGGCTGCGGCCGAGGCTCCTCACGCCGCGACTCCTCGCGCGGCGTCTGGCGCTGCGGCTGCGGCGCCGGCTGCTGCCGCTGCTGCGTCGTCGGACGCGGCTGGGGCTGCGGCTCCGGCTCCTTCGGCTTGTCCTCCAGAGCGGCCGGAGCGCTGTCCCGTTGGAGGGCCAGATCGAGCTCCCGATCCAGCTCGTCCTCCTCCAGCGCAGCACGCTCGTTGCCGGAATCACCGCACGCGGCCGGCAAGACGGCGATCGGCAGGATCAATAGCAGTGTGGCGGTCCGCAACAGGTACCTGGACATTTGCCCCTCCGCGGGTGTCGTCCCCGCTTGAACGGCCGGGACGTTTCGGATAACTTGACACGTGATGCGCAACGCATCGCCTCTCACGTCGCAATGTATATACCAGAACGGGCCGTAGGTTTCCGCGCCGCCGGGAGGTCCGCGAGGCGCGTCGACCGGCGGCCCGGTTTCGCAGAATCGATCCGCGTCGGCACGGCCACGGCAGCGAGCCAGCGCTCCGCTGGCGCCGGCCGCGCGGCGTTCGCATAAAATGAAAGAACTGCGCACGCTCATCCCGTACATTCGCCCCTACCGGCGCGGGATGGCGCTCGGCCTCCTCCTGGTCCTCGTTTCCGACGCGTTCGGGATCCTCATGCCCTGGCTGGTCGGCCGGGCGGTGGACGCGCTGAAGCGACCGGACATCACCCTCCGCCTGATCCTGCTCTACGCAGCCGCGGTGGTCGCCACGGCGGTGCTGAGCGGCGCCGCGCGCTACGGGATGCGCGAGCTGTTGAACGGGATCAGCCGACGCGTCGAGACGGACCTGCGGCAACGCTTCTTCGAGCACCTGCTCCGCCTCGACCGTGCGTTCTACGGCCGCACCCGGACCGGGGACCTGATGAGCCGCGCCACGAGCGACGCCCAGGCGGTGCGGATGGCCGCCGGCCCGGCGGTCATGTACCTGGTCAACACCGTGGTCACGACGATCTTCGCCCTGGGCTTCATGATCCGGATCGACCCGGTGCTGACCGGCGCCGCACTCGTCCCGATGGTCGCGCTCGCGCCGATCGCGCTAGGCTTCGGCCGCGTGATCCACCGGCGTTTCGAGCGGATCCAGGAACAGCTCGGCGACCTGTCGACGCTGGTGCAGGAGAACCTCTCGGGCGTACGGATCGTGCGCGCCTACGTGCAGGAACGCCAGCAGGAGAGGGAGTTCGAGGAGCTGAACGCCTCGTACCTGCGGGCGAACATGGCACTCGCGCGCACGAGCGGCGTCTTCAACCCGCTCCTGACCCTGCTCACCGGGCTGGGGATGGTGATCGTGCTCTGGTTCGGCGGACGGCTGGCCATGGCCGGGCGGATCACCGTCGGCGACTTCATCGCCTTCGGCTTCTACCTGAACATGCTGACCTGGCCGATGATCTCGCTGGGCTGGGTGATCAACCTGTTCCAGCGAGGCGCGGCGTCGATGGGCCGGCTGAACGCGATCTTCGCGATCCAGCCGGAGATCCGGGAGCCGGAGCATCCGACGCGGATCGAGGCCGTCCGCGGCGAGATCGAGTTCCGCGACGTCGCCTTCCGGTACCCCGGGACGGAGCGGAACGTCCTCGACGGCGTCTCGTTCCGCGTCCCCGCCGGGAGCACCGTGGCGCTCGTGGGTCCCACGGGGGCCGGCAAATCCACCGTCATCGCGCTCCTCGCCCGCCTATACGACCCGACCCGGGGCCAGGTCCTCCTCGACGGCGTGCCGCTGACCGACCTGCCGCTGGACGTGGTGCGCGGGGCGATCGGCCTCGTCCCGCAGGACGCGTTCGTCTTCTCGGAGACGATCGGCGAGAACATCGCGCTCGGGCTGCCCCCCGACGGCGACCACGACGCACGGATCCGCGAGGCGGCGGAGATCGCGCAGCTCGACGAGGCGATCGCCGGATTCGAGCACGGCTACGACACCCTCCTCGGCGAGCGGGGCGTGAACCTCTCGGGCGGGCAGCGCCAGCGCACCACGCTGGCCCGCGCGATCGCGCGCGACCCGCGGATCCTGGTGCTGGACGACGCGCTCAGCGCCGTCGACACGCAGACCGAGACCCGGATCCTCGAGGGGCTGCGACGCGTGCTGCGCGGACGGACCGCGATCATCGTGAGCCACCGCGTCACCGCGGTGATGGGCGCGGACCAGATCCTGGTGCTGGACGGAGGACGGATCGTCGAGCAGGGGAAGCACGAGGAGCTCCTCGCACGCGGCGGCCTGTACGCCACGCTGCTACGCCGCCAGCTCCTGGAGGAAGGGCTCGAACAGGACGAGGGCGCGCTTGCGGCGGCCCAGGTCGAGGGCTAGCTTTCCGGCGATGAGCACGATCGAGCGTCCCATCATGCTCGTCGAAGACGACCCCCTCCTCCGTGACGCGCTCCGCCTTCTCCTCGAAGATGCGGGGTATCGCGTCCTGGAGGCGGGCAATGCGGCAGAGGCGCTGGAACGCTGTTCGATCGACCCGCCTTCGCTCATCCTGCTCGACCTCGGGCTCCCGGACCGGCCCGGCCTCGAGGTGGCCCGGATCCTCCGCACCCGACAGGCGACCCGGGACACGCCCATCGTCGCCCTGACGGGGAGGGTCGGCCCGAGCGAGCGGAACGCCTGCTTCGCCGCGGGGTGCACCTCGTTCCTGGCCAAGCCGGTCGAGCCGCGGGAACTCCTGCGCTGCGTCCCCGAGTTCATGCGGACAGGGTAGGCGCTCGGGGCCCGTGCCGCGAGGCGCGAGCCGAGCGCTCCGCCGCCCTACAGCCGCTCCAGCAGGAAATCCGGGGTCAGTCGCGCGAAGTAACCGGCAAGCGCCGGGAACGTGCCACTCGCCAGGAGCACGCCGGCCAGAATCAGCACCGCGCCCGACGTCTTCTCCAACACCGGGATCAGGCGACGCATGTGCCTCGACGCCTCGAGGAACCGCCCCGTCGCGAGCGCCGCGAGCAGGAACGGCAGCGCCAGGCCGAGCGAGTACGCGCCGAGGAGCGCGATCCCGGACGTGACCGTCTCCTGCGTGGCGGCGTAGGTCATCACGGCGCCGAGCACGGGCCCGATGCACGGCGTCCAGCCGGCGCCGAACGCCATGCCGGCCAGCGCGGCTCCGAAGTACCCCGCGGGCCGCGAGGCGAGCTGGATCCTGCGCTCCCGCATCAGCGCGCCGATCCGCAGCACCCCGAGCAGGTGCAGGCCGAAGACGACGATCAGGACGCCGCCGATCCGGGCGATCCAGTCCTGGTACCGGAACATGAGCTGGCCGAGCACCGTCGCGGAGGCGCCCAGCAGCAGGAAGACGAGGCTGAACCCGCCGACGAAGGCGAGGGCGTGGAGCACGGCCGCGCGCCGACGCGCGCCCGCGCTCAGGTCGTCGAGCGTCATCCCGGTGACGAACCCGAGATAGCTCGGAACGAGCGGAAGGACGCACGGCGAGAGGAACGAGAAGACTCCCGCGGCGAAGGCGACCGCGAAAGACACCGACTGATCCATGGTCGCTCCAGCGAATTCACGGCGGAGCCGCTTCCGGCGGACTCTCTACCGTTGGTACTACAAATTGAAGTATCTGCCGTTCGCCGCGGAACGGCGTCGCCGCCGGGACGGCGACTCCGCCGAACGGCTCAGACGCGGCTTCGTCGTCATCCAGATCGACGCCCTGGCGCACGAAGACTTCGAACGCGCTCTCGAGCGCGGCTATATGCCGCACCTCAAGAAGCTCATCGAGCGCGACGGCTGGCAGGTTCGCCGCTTCCCGGCCGGGCTGCCCAGCGCGACGCCGGCCGCCCAGGCCGCCATCTTCTACGGCACCAAGCACCGCATCCCGGCGTTCCGTTTCTACGAGAAGCAGGACCGGCGCGTGATCATCGGCTCGCAGACCGCGGCCATGCAGTACATCCGCGACCGGCTCCCTGCCGATGGTATCCTGACGGGGGGATCGAGCTACGTCAACCTCTACGACGGCGGCGCCGCCCGCTCCGTCTTCACCCTCTCCGCCCGGGACCGCCAGCCGTTCTTCCAGAAAGTCGGCGGGATGCGCCTCGCGCTCCTCCTCGCGCTCCACCCGATCCGCGTACTGCGCATGGTCCTCGCCAGCGTCCGGGAGTACCTGCGCGAGGAGCGCGACCGGCTCGTCAGCCACATGCGCGGGCGCTACACGCACTACTGGTGGTATTTGCCGTTCCTGCACATCGGGAGCAACGTCATCCTGCGCGAGCTGCAGACTCTCGCGGTCCTCCTCGACATCTACACCGGCGTGCCGGCGATCTACACCACCTACAACCTCTATGACGAGTTCGCGCACCACTTCGGCCCATCCTCGCGCACCGCGCTGAAGAGCCTGCGCGCGCTCGACAGCCGTATCGCCGAGATCCTGCGGATGCTCCGTCGCGTCCCGGGACGGCCGTACGACGTCTACATCCTGAGCGACCACGGCCAGACGCCGTCCATCCCCTACCGCATCGAGTTCGGCGAGACGCTCGGCGACACGATCGAGGCCGCCGTCGACTACGGCGTTCACGTCCTGGCCGGGACGGGCGCTTACGGTCGCCCCCGCGAGGCCATGGACTTCCTCGTGCAGGAGCTGGAAGAGGTCGCCGCCACGTCCATCTCGCCGACCCGGCAGCTCGGGCTCCGCCTCGGCCGCTGGCTCCGCAAGGAGTACGGCCTCTTCCCTCTCGTCGCCGAGACCGTCCGGATCGCGAAGGACAAGCGCCTCGTCGTGACCTACTCCTCCTCACTCGCTCACGTCTACTGGACCGAGCCCGAGCGGCCGCTGCGCTTCGACGAAATCCGGTCCGACCCCGAACGGCGCGCGCTCTACTACTTCCTCGTCGCCCACCGCGGGATCGGCCTCGTCGTCACGCGGATGCAGGACGGCGCGCACGTCGAGAACCGGGACGGCCGCGCTCTGGTCACGCCCGCCGGCGAGGCGTTCGTGCTGGCGGGGAAGGACCCGTTGGCGCCGTATGCGACGTCGCCCGTCGAGCGCCGCGCGATCGTCCACCTGGCCCAGCTCCCCAATTCCGGCGACCTGGTCCTCTTCGGCGCATACGACCCGGCCACGGACACGTGCATCTGCTTCGACGACCAGGTCGGCGCCCACGGCGCGATGGGCGGACGGCAGTTCTGGCCTTTCATCCTGACGCCGCCCGGCCTCGTCCCCGACGACTACGTCATCGAGGACCCGCTCGATCTGTATCCGTTGTTCCGGAGGTACCTCGAGGAGCCTAACCCATGAACTTGTAGCCGACCATCTTGTAGATCAGCTTCGCCACCAGGAAATCCGGCGCGTGCAGCCCGGGGATCGGGGCCAGCTCGACGACGTCGCAGGCGACGACGTTCCGCTCGCGGAAGACCCGGCGCAGCAGCTGCATCGTCGGGTACCACTGGAGCCCGCCCGGCTCCGGCGTCCCGGTCGACGGGACCAGCGCGGGGTCGAGCCCATCCACGTCGAACGTGATGTAGACGTCCTCGCCCAGCCGCGAGATCACATCGTCGATCCACGCGTCGCCATCGTGGATGTCGTCGGCCAGGAACAGATGGATGTGGTCGGAGTTGCGCGCCAGCTCCCGCTCCTCGCGCGTGAGCGCCCGGATCCCGACCGCCACGATGTTCACCCGGTCGTGCACGCGGTGCATGACCGACGCGTGCGAGTACGGGCTCCCTTCGTACTCGGGGCGCAGGTCCGTGTGTGCGTCGATCTGGAGCACGGTGAGCGGCCGGTCGCCCTTCGCCTTCAGCCGGTCCGCCCAGGCGAGGACCGGCGCGCTCGTGATCGAGTGCTCGCCGCCCAGCATGATCACGAACTTCCCGGGCGCAGCGTCCAGCAGCGCGTCGTACGCGGCGCGCAGCTCCGCCACCGCCTCGGCAGGCCCGGCGCCCGTCAGCTCCAGCGACGGCAGCGTCGCGACGCCGACCTCGTACGGCTCCGCGTCGAGCTCCTGGTCGTACAGCTCGATATAGCGCGACGCCTCGATGATCGCCGCGGGCCCGGCCGCCGTGCCGGCGCCGAAGCTCACCGTCGCCTCGTACGGCACCGGAAGGATCACCGCCCGCGCGCGCTCGAAGTCGCTCGAATCCTCGTCCAGCCCCAAGAAGTTGTGCGGCAGCTCCCAACCGAACGACCGCAAAGAATCAGGCAGCGTCATTCCCCTTCCCTCTCCGCCTGGCGTCGACGTAAGAAAGGGCCCCCGACCGGGGGCCCCTGGATCCCCCCGATTCGGCATGGCCCGGGACTATACGGTCTCGATCGGGCAGGTCAACCCCTCCCACTGCAGCGTCCGGCCCGCCGCCTGGCACTCCGCGCAAATGCCGTACATCTCCAGGCGGTGCCGTACCGGCCGGAACCCCTGCTCCCTGGCCAGCTCCTCCTGCAAACGCATGAGCTCCGGCGTGTCGACCTCCTGCACGCGCCCGCACTCCGTGCAGATCAGGTGCTCGCGAACCAGCGTCTGCCCGAACAGGTGCTTGTACCGCTTGAACCCCTCGCCGAAGTCGTACTCCTCGACGAGGCCGCTCCGGACGAGCATCTCCAGCGTCCGGTAGATCGTCGCCTTGCCGATCTTCTCCCCACGGGCACGGAGCCGCGACTCGATCTCCTCGACGGACAGATGCTCGGACGTCGAGAAGACCAGCTCTGCGATGACCTCGCGCTGCTGCGTGATCGGCAGACCCTGGTCCCTCAGGTATCGTCGGAAGAGGTGTACGAAGCTCATGTGCCCTCCTGCCCTTGGCGCCGCCCCAATCATAATACTTGTTCTCCGCCCGCGGGATCCCGCGACTCCGCGCCGCGAAGGTCTCGCGCTTCGGCGGCCGACGGGTCGGAGAGCGACGCGACGAGGTCCGACCACCGGGCCGCATCGCCCTGGATCGCGGCCTCGCGGGGCGGCGCGAGGAGCAGCTCCTCATCCAGTCGACGGAGCACGCCTTCGATGAGGCGGCCGAGGCGGTCCGCCGGCGCGGCGCCGTGCTCGAGCACGGTCGCCTGCGTGTCGAGCCGGCCGCGCTTGTCGACGCGCACCGTGTAGTGCGCCGTGAGGACGCGGCGTCGCTCCGGGTCGCCCTCGTCGAGCAACGCGGCCACGATCACGGTGCTGAACGCCCCCGCGACCCGGCGGGTCGGGAAGATCCACAGCTGGTCGACCGTCTCGACGGGGACGCGTCCGGCGAGATCTTCGAGGTGCGCGGCGAGGTGCCCGGTTTCGGGCGCCACGCCGCGGTCGGCGGCCGTGCTCACGCGCCGCTGGCGGCGTGGACGGGCGCGCGGCCGTAGTCGCGCGACGTCGCCCGGTTGGCGGTCTCGGCCTCGACGAAGTAGCGCAGGACGTGCAGGAAGTCCTGGGCGTTCGTGATGACGCCGAAGGCCTGGTGCGTCCCCCGATCCTTGAGCTTGCTGACCACGAACTCCGATGAGTCGACGGCGATCGTCGTCAGCGGCCGGAACGAGCCGTCCTTCTCGATCACGTAGGACGGGAGCATGTTGCCGAAGGCGATCGTGTGCAGCGCGGTAGCGATCATGATCGCCATGGTCGTGCGCTGCGCGTGCTCGCGCATCAGCTCCTGCGCCCTGACGACGTCGGTGATCGTGTCCGGGAGCGGGCCATCGTCGCGGATCGAGCCGGCCAGGACGAAGGGGACGCCGTGCGTGACGCACGCGTGCATGATCCCCTCGCGCAGGATCCCCTGCTCGACGGCGGCGCGGATCGAGCCGGCCGCGCGGATCTTGTTGATCGCCCGCATGTGGAACGCGTGGCCGCCGGAGACCGGGCGGCCGGTGCGGTCCATCCCGAGCGTCGTGCCCATGAGCGCCTGCTCGATGTCGTGCACGGCGACGGCGTTCCCGCCGAGCAGCGCGTGGACGTAGCCGTTCTCGATGAACCAGGTGAGCACGTCCCGGCCGCGGGAGTGGAGGACGGCGGGCCCGACGACCCAGACCACGTGCCCGCCGCGCTCCTTCTCTTCGATGAGGAGCCGCGCCATCTCCGCGTAGTCGACGGGTTTCTCGCGGCTGACCTCCGAGCTCATGAACTGGAACTCGTCCTCGCCCGCGCCCTCTCGCCCCGCGCTGAAGCCGCCGGCGTGAACGTAGATCCCCTCGCTCCCGTCCTCCGCGTACCCGACGGCGACGAGCTGGCCGGCCTTGACGTACCGCCCTTCGAGGACGCGCAGCGTGCCGTCCGCCTCGAGGACGATGGCGGAGTCCATCCGCGGCGCGACGGGCGTACGCCACTCGCCGGCGACCTTGACGTAGGTGGGGAGGTTCGTCGTCGAGAAGAACCCCTCCGGCAAGACCCCGTCGGCCGGCGCGGGCACGAAACGCGCGTCGGGCGCGCTCGCGAAGCGCGCCTCCCGAAAATCCGGGCGTCGGTAGAATCCGTTCATACCTCGAAATTTAGCCGATTTCGGGCCGACTCTCAAGCTTACGGAGAGCCTCGCGGGTGGCGTCCAGGACCGACGCCCGGGCCTCCTCCAACGGCCTCGCGATCAACGCGCCCGCGGCCTTGACGTGCCCGCCCCCGCCGAACTGCCGCGCGATCCGGTTGACGTCCGCCTCCCCGTTCGAGCGGAGCGAAACCTTGGTCGAGCCGTCGGGCAGCTCACGGAAGAGGATGGCGACCTCGGTCCCCTCGATCGAGCGGGCGTACTCGACGATCCCGTCCAGGTCCTCGGACGTCGCGTTGACCGACTCGAGCACGGCGCGCGGGAGCGTGATCCACGACACGCCCGCCTCGGGGTCCGCCTCCAGCCGCTCGAGCGCAGATCGTAGGAGCGAAATACGCCGGAGCGGGACGGTCGCGAAGAGGCGCCGATAGACGGCCTCGGGGTCGACGCCGCGCCGCAGCAGCTCCGCGGCGATCGCGTGGGCGCGCGGCGTGGTGTTGGAGAAACGGAACGAGCCGGTGTCGGTCACGATCGCGGTGTAGATCCCTTCGGCGACGGCGGGCGGCCAGTCGACGTCCGGCTCGGCGAGCCGGAGCAGGTCGAAGACCAGCTCGCCCGTCGCGGAGGCGGACGGGTCGCGGATCCCGGTGTCGGCCACACTCGTGTCGCCCGGCGGGTGGTGGTCGACCACGACGGTCGGCAGCGCGCCGATCAGGTCGGCGAGCCGGCCGAGGCGTTTCGGCTCGCTCGTGTCCAGCACGACGAGGAGGTCCGCATCGCGGAGCGCCCTCTCGGCCTCCGCCGTCCCCGCGTCGGCGATCCGCACCGGCTCCGCGACGAGGTGGAGGTAGGGCGCGGGAAACGGCGTAGGGTTGACGATCGTGACCCGTTTCCCCCGGGCGGCGAGCCACGCGCCGAGCGCGGCCTCCGAGCCGGCGCCGTCGCCGTCGGCGTTGACGTGCGTGGTGAGCACGATGTCGCTGGCCGAGTCGAACGCGGCGAGGACTTCGGCGAGCGCGGCACGGCGCGATTCGGGAACGGCGATCATGTCCGACACGTCAGAACACCCTGGTCCCGGGTCCCGAAGCGCGAGAGTAGCCGGCCGCGGCGCGGAGCGTCAAGGGACCCAGCGCTTGTGGAACTTGGCGTACGTCGACGCGACGTGCACCGCGAAGGAAGAGTAATGTCCATGGAGCCGCCCTTCCCGCAACGCGGCGAGAAACGCGGACGGCGAGTCCTCGAACGGCGGCACGTCGACGTACGTGCGTCCGACCTCGAAGAGCGTGTGGGCGTCCGAGCCGGCGCCGAGCGGAAGGTTCCGCTCCCGCGCCCATGCGACGGCCCGGTCGTTCAGCCGGCGGTAATGGATACGGCCGTTGAACCCCTCCACGGCGTCGACGAGGTCCTCGATCTCGCCGAGGATCCGCCCGCCGCCGCCCTTCCCGCCGGCGAACGGGTGCGGCACGTAGACGATCCCGCCCTGGTCGTGGATCCGCTCGCACGTCTCCCGCGCCGGCGTCCCTTTCGGGATCCGCTCGGAGATGTACAGCCCGATCACGTCCACCCCTTCCGCCGTCTTCACCTCCTCCCCCACGATGACGCGGTCGGGGTAGCGCTCCCTCATTCGGAGCGCCACGTCGATCTCGTTGTGGTCGGTGATGCAGACCTTGTCGACACCGCGAGCGGCCGCCCGCTCGATCACCGCGACGGGGTCGCTCAGGCAATCGTGCGAGCCGCGGGTGTGCAGGTGCATGTCTATCCTGACGCGGCGGCCCTCCGCCGAAGCTCCCGCCATACCGCCTCCGCCTCGCGCTCGAGCGCGTCGAGCGTGCCTTCGTTCTCGATCACGTAATCCGCACGGCGACGCTTTTCCGACGCCGGCATCTGGGCGTCGATCATGCGCCGCGCTTCGTCCTCGTCGAGGCCGCGGTCCCGGACCAGCCGCTCGAGGCGGACCTGCTCCGGGGCGTCGACCAGGACGATCGCATCGAACTCCGGGTCCAGGCCGGCCTCGAAGAGGAGCGGGATGTCGTGGACGACGATGCTCTCCCCCTCGGCCTCGAGCCGTGCCTCCTCCTCGGCCCGCAGCCGGCCGACCTCGGGGTGCACGATCGATTCCAGCTTCGCCCGCGCGGCGGGGTCGCGGAACACGACGCCGCGCATCGCCGCGCGGTCCAGCCCGCCGGACTCATCCAGCACGCCGGGGCCGAATTCTTCCGCGATGCGGCGAACCGCGGCCGAACCCGGCGCCACCGCGCGGCGCGCCAGGACGTCCGCGTCGATCACGCGGGCGCCCAGACGCTGCCAGACCCGCGCAACCGTCGACTTGCCGCTCGCGATGTTTCCCGTGAGCCCGACGCGGAACACCTACCCCTCCGTGCGGCCGGAGGCGCCGGCCGAAGGCGCCGCCGCGCCGGGCGCGGTCGCGACCGCGGCCTCGGGAGCGCCGCCACCGGCCGGCTCAGCCGATTCCAGCATCAGCCGGTGCCGCTTGCGGTGCAGGAGGACCAGCCCGACCACGACGAGGCCGCCGACCACGATGGCGCTCAGCGTCCCGAGCGTGGATGCGACCAGACGCCAGCTCTCGCCAACGACGTAGCCGAGCGCGATCGAGCCGAACCCCCAGCCGAGGATGCCAACGACGTCGAAGACCAGGAATCGGCCATACGGCATGCGGCTCATCCCCGCGAACCAGGGCATGAGCGTCCGGACGAAGGAGAGGAATCGGGCAAGCGTGACGGAGAGCGCGGCGTGGCGCCGGAACAGCCCCGTCGCCGTCGCCTCGTAACGGCGCCATGCGCTCCCCAGGCAAGTGCCTTGTGCGACCATGCGTGTGCCGCCGACCCGGCCCAGGAGATAGCCGCACTGGTCGCCGACGAGCGCGCCGCCCAGCGTCGCCGCCGCGATGTCGCCGAACTCGAAGTAGCCCCGGTCCGCAAGGAACGCCGCGATGAGCACCGTCGCTTCGGCGGGGACCAGCAGCCCGAGGAAAGCGGCCGTCTCGATGGCGACGATCGCGAACACCACCCACGGCCCGACCGCGAGCAGCAGGGCGACGATGTCGTGGAGGAGAAACTCCATTAACGCGCTATCTCCGTCCGACGCTGGCCCGGATGTCGTCTTCCGTGTTCCGTTCCCCATCGGGGCCAGCCGAACCGACCGTGATCGAGTCACGGCTCACGACGAGGTAGTACCAGTTCCCCCACGGGTCCCGCCCCTGCTTGCCGCCTCGCCAGTTGCGACGCAGGTAGTCCGGGAACTCGCTAGGCAGCGGCAGGTTGCCCGACCGCTCCGCCCGGGATCGGATCATCCGCGCGATCGCCTGCGCCTCGTGTTCCGCCGCCCAGCGATGGACGGGGACCATCGCCCATTCGATCACGGGATCGAGGCGCCGCAGGCCGGAATCCCATACGGGAACGACCCTCGGCTCGACCCGCTCGCGCAGCGCGGGGACCGTGGCGCTCGCAGCGGCGAAGAGAAACAGCAGAACGAAGAGCTTCTTCACGTCGTCGCGCGCCTGATGGACCGGCCCGTCCGCCTCATGGACGCGGACCACTCGAGATACCGCACGAGTTCGTCCGGCGTCGGCTCCGCACCCTCATCCCCGTACGCCGTGTGCATCCGCCACTCCAGGTACTCCGCCGGGGGCAGCGGCAGGAACGGGGGACGCCTGAACCAACCCCGAGCCCGGAACCGCCACGCCGCACCGAGGAGGAGCAGCGCGAGGCGCGGGCGCCTGAGGGCATGGAAAGCCAGACGAACGAGCAACTTCGAACGGGACTTGCTCAGTGAATTCACTCCTCGAGAACCAGGTGGACCCGCCCGGGCAGCCGGCGGGACGCATGCTGAAGATTGCAACGGTTCGGCCGCTTCGCAACGGCGGGCGACCCCGCGCCTCGCCGATTGGGCCGATGTACCCCGGCCGGGCGGCCACGGGTCCGCGGCTCGCGGGATGACCTCCGACGCCGGCGCGATTCGCGGGGTGGCCGACGGCGCCGCGTCGGGGTATACTAAAGTGTTCGGCACGGACCCTTCGGGGTTTGAGTCCCCCGCGCCCCCGGGCCGGGGACGAACGGTCACGAGTGGATGGATCATGGCGACGAAAGCGAAGATCGCGGAGCGGAAGAAGCGCGCGGCAGGGCTGGACCGGGACGCGCTCCTGCGCATGTACCGCACGATGGTGACGGCCCGCAGGATCGACGACAAGGAGCTCCAGCTCAAGCGTCAGAACAAGATCTTCTTCCAGATTTCCGGCGCGGGCCACGAGGGGATCCAGGTGGCGATCGCGCCACATCTCCGTCCGGGCTCCGATTGGTTCTACCTCTATTACCGCGACCGTGCGCTCACCCTTGCGCTGGGCGTAACGCCTTACGAGCAGCTGCTCCAGTCCGTCGCGGCCGCGGCCGACCCCGCGAGCGGCGGCCGTCAGATGCCGTCGCACTGGGGGAAGCGCGAGCTCAACATCGTGAGCACTTCGTCGCCGACGGGGACGCAGTTCCTCCAGGCCGTCGGGTGCGCCGAGGCGGCGTGGCGGGCCTCGCAGGTCGAGGCGATGCGCGAGGCGATCGGCCCGTTCGAGGACGACGAGATCGTGCTCGTCACGACCGGCGAGGGGCAGACCTCGGAGGGCGAGTTCTGGGAGGCGCTCAACACGGCGTGCAACCTGAAGCTCCCCGTCGTCTTCCTGGTCGAGGACAACGGGTACGCGATCTCGGTGCCGGTCGAGGTCAACACGGCCGGCGGGAAGATCAGCGAGCTGGTCAGGAGCTTCCCGCACCTCTACGTGGAGGAGGTCGACGGGTGCGACGTCGAAGCGAGCTACGAGGCCGCCGGGCGCGTCGTCGCCTACGCGCGCCAGCGCAAGGGGCCGGCGCTGCTCCACGCCCACGTGATCCGGCCGTACTCGCATTCGCAGTCGGACGACGAGCGGATGTACCGCCCCGACGACGAGCGGGAGCGGGAGGCGCAGCGCGACCCGATCATCGTGCTGCGCAACCGTCTGATCGAGAGCGGCCTGGCGACGGCCGAAGAGCTGGACGCGATCGAGCAGGAGGCGCTCCAGGAGGTGCAGGAGGCGGCCGACCGCGCGCTCGAGCAGCCGCAGCCGGCGCCCGAGACGGCGACGCTCTACCTCTACTCGCCGGACGTGGACCCGACTTCCGAGCGCTTCGACACCGAGGACGACCCGCGGTTCGAGGGCGAGGAGACCACGATGGTCGACCTCATCAACGCGTGCCTGCGGGACGAGATGGAGCGCGATCCGCGCATCGTCGTCTTCGGCGAGGACGTCGCCGACGCGAGCCGCGAGGAGGTCCTCGAGAAGGTCAAGGGGAAGGGCGGCGTCTTCAAGGTGACGTGGGGGCTCCAGCGCAAGTTCGGAGGCATCCGCGTCTTCAACTCGCCGCTGGCCGAGGCGAACATCGTCGGCCGCGCGGCCGGGATGGCCACCCGTGGGCTCAAGCCGGTCGTCGAGATCCAGTTCTTCGACTACATCTGGCCGGCGATGATGCAGATCCGCGGGGAGCTGGCCACGATGCGCTACCGGTCGAACAACTCGTGGGCGGCGCCGGTCGTGATCCGCGTCGCGTACGGCGGCTACCTCAAGGGTGGCGCGATCTACCACTCGCAGACCGGCGAGACGCTCTTCACGCACACGCCGGGGCTGCGCGTGGTGCTCCCGTCGAACGCCGTCGACGCGAACGGGCTTCTCCGCACGGCGATCCGCTGCGAGGACCCGGTGCTCTTCCTCGAGCACAAGCACCTCTACCGCCAGGTCTACAACAAGGGGCAGTATCCCGGGCCGAACTTCATGATCCCGTTCGGAAAGGCGAAGGTGCTCCGCGAGGGGAAGGACGTCACGGTCGTGGCGTGCGGCGCCGTCGTGAAGCGCTCGCTGGATGCGGCCAAGATCGCGGAAGAGCACGGGATCAGCGTCGAGGTCATCGACCTGCGCTCGCTGAACCCGCTCGACATGGAGACGATCGGCGACTCCGTCCGCAAGACGAACCGGGTCATCATCGCGCACGAGGACGCGCTCTCGTGGGGGATCGGCTCGGAGATCGCGGCGCGGATCGCCGACGAGCTCTTCCCGTGGCTGGACGCGCCCGTCAAGCGCGTCGCGTCGCTCGACACGTGGGTCGCGTACTCGCCCGAGCTCGAGGACGTGATCCTGCCGCAGACGGACGACGTCTGGAAGGCGATCCAGGAGATCCGGGCGTTCTGACGCGGTCGGGTCGGGAGCGCGGCGCCCCGGCGGGCGACGCGTCCCGGGGCGCCGGTTGGGACGCGCACGAACGGAAGGCGGGCCGGAATCTTCCGGCCCGCCTTCGTTCACCCGTGCACCGCCTCGGCCTCCGGCGACCCCGCGATCGCGCGCTCGTAGAGCGCGAGGACGTGCGCGCGCGAGATCACTCCGACGAGCCGTCCGGTATCGGGATCGACGACCGGCAGCGATGACGCCCCGCGCACGCCCATCTTCCGAATCGCATCGAGGAGCGAGTCCCTCGGCGTGACGGTTTCGGTGGGGTTCGCGACGTCGGCTGCGATCAGGAGCCCCGTCAGCCGGTCCTGGTCGCGGGCCAGCCGCCCCAGGTCGGCCACGGTGATCACGCCGATGCAGCGGAGTTCCTCGTCGACCACGGGGAACTCGGTCTGTCCGCCGCGCCCCAGGTGCTCGAGGAGGCTGCCGACCGTGGCGGCGTGGCCGATGACCTGAGGATTGCGGTCGTAGGCATCGGCCACGCTGAGCCCGGCCAGGACGTCCCGGTCGGCGCCGTGCTCGATCCGCTCGCCCCGGCGCCGCAGCCACCCGCTGTAGAGCGAGTCCTGCTCGATCCTCCGAGCGACGACGTAGCTGACCACCGTGGTCAGCATCAGCGGGAGCATGATCGCATAGTCGTTGGTCATTTCGAACACGATCAGGATCCCGGTGATCGGCGCCGCGGTCGCGGCGGCGACGACGGCGCTCATCCCGACGAGCGCGTACGCCTCGGGGTGCAGTTCGAGCCCGGGGAACAGCGAGGCGATCGCGACGCCGAACGCCCCGCCCGTCGCGGCGCCCACGTAGAGCGACGGCGTGAACACGCCGCCGGACCCGCCGGCGTTCAGCGTGATCGATGTGGCGACGATCTTCCCGAACGCGAGGAACGCCAGCGCGAACCAGGGCATGCGGCCGAACACCTCGAGCCGGACGGCGAAGTGCCCGTGCCCGACGAGGTCGCCCTGGGAGACGAGGACCATGAGGCCGACGACGGCGCCGCCGATCCACGGGATCGCCCATTCCGGCACCCGCAACTGCCGAACGGCGTCGCCGGCGCGGAAGTAGGTGCGAACGAAAAGCACGGAGACGAGGCCCGCCAGGACGCCCAGCAGCGGATAGAACACGAGGACCTCGCGGGCGAGCGTGTAGCCGTACTCCTCCGGGATCGGGAAGGCGGGGTGGTTACCGAAGATCCCGCGCGAGACGATCGCGGCGACGACGCTGGCGATGACGACGGGAGGGAACGCGCCCGCGGCGAGCGAGCCGAGGATCTCCTCGAGCGCGAAGAAGGCGCCCGCGAGTGGAGCGTTGAACGCTGCGGAGATCCCCGCCGCGGCGCCGGCGGCTACGAGGACCTTCACGCGTGGGGCGCCGAACCCGAAGGTGCGGCCGAGCGCCGAGCCGATGGCCGCACCGAGCACGGCGACCGGTCCTTCGCTCCCCGCCGAGCCGCCGCTCCCCAGCGTCACGGCGCTCGCCGCGGTGCGCGCCACCGCCGGCCTCGTCGGGATGTGCCCGCCCCGCCGCGCCACCGCGAGCTGCACGTCGGGGACGACCGAGCCGTCGTGCCCGGGCGCCAGGCGTCGCATGATCACCCAGGCCGCCGCGAAACCGGCCGCGGTCAGCACTGGGCGGTAGAGAGGGATCGAGTCGGGGCCGAGCCGGCTCGCCGGCCAGGCGAAGAGGACGTTGTACGCCTGGTCGATCAGCCAGTAGAACGACGCCACGCCCAGCGCGCCGGCCACGCCGATCGCCACGGCGAAGCCGAAGAGGATCGCGTTCTCGCTCAGCCCGAGCGCGCCGAACGCCGAGAGGACCGACCGCGCGAGGATCGTGACCGATACGCCGGGGCGTCGAATCACGCGTCGCCACGACAGCGACGCACGCAGGCGCTCGGCTCCGCGCACGATTGCGCGATCCGCCGTCGCCTCGGAGACCGATCCAGTTCGTCGGCTGCCGCCCGTGTCTTGCATGCGTTGGTGTGACCGGCCGAGTTCGAGGGTCACGTTCTCGGGAGGGAAACCGTGATAACCCGTTCCGGCGCCTGCGTCAAGCGCGAGTGCTGGACGGAGCGGCGCAACCGCCGACGCCCGGTCTGGCTCGGCACCCTGGCCGCCGTGTAGAATGGGTGCGGCATGATCAAGACGATCCGGTTCCTGAACCAATACCTCCGCCCGAGCCCGCACGCGGTAGAGCTCCGGGACACGACCTACGAGCGGCGCGGCGAGGCGCTGCCGGCGCGCCTGTACCTGCCGGCCGGCCGCCGGGGCCCGCTCCCGACGTGGATCGTGCTGCACGGCTTGACCTGGCACGGCCCGGCACACCCGTCGCTCGACCGGTTCGTGCGCGCGGTGGCGGCGAGCGGCTCGGCCGTGCTGGTCCCCGAGATCCCGGAGTGGCGGCGGCTCCGGGTCGCGCCGGCCGTCACCGGGCCGAGCGTGCACGCCGCGATCGACGCGGTGTGCGGGATGGGCGTCGCCGATCCCTCCAGGATCGTGGTGCTCGGTTTCTCCTTCGGTGCGACGCAGATCCTCGCCGCCGTGGCGGCGGACCCTACCCTCGCGCCACGGCTGCGCGCCGTTGCCGCCTGGGGCGGCTACTGCGACCTGCGCCGACTGTTCCACTTCGGCTTCACCGGCGAATACGAGTACGACGGCGTGCTCCACAGGACGGAGCCCGACCCCTACGGCGCTTGGGTCATGGGCTCCAACTACCTCACCCACGTGCCCGGGCTCGAGGACCACGACGACGTCGCCCGCGCCCTCGCCCGCCTCGCCGACGAGAGCGGCCGGCGCGGGACATTCGCCGGCGACCCAGTCTACGACGAGCTCAAGCGCGAGCTCCGGACGGCGCTCGCGCCCTCGCACCGGGAGGTCTTCGACCTCGTCGCCCGCTTCGGCGGCGCCGCACTCGACCAGGCCCGTGGCGAGCAGCTGGCGCAGGCACTCGCCGACGCAGCGCTCGCGGTCGATCCGCTCCTCGACCCCGGCCCGCACCTGCCGCGGCTCCCGATCCGCACACTCCTGGCCCACGGCCGCGACGACCGACTCGTCCCCTTCACCGAGACGCTGCACCTCGGGGCGGCGATCCCGGACCAGCTCCGCGACGGCCCGACGATCACGTCGCTCTTCGCCCATTCCGGACGCAACACCGCGCTCGGACCCTTTGGCGTGGGCCGCGAGGCCGCTCGTTTCGTCCACCTCCTCCAGCGGCTCCTCGCCCTCGCCGGCGATGGCCCGTGAAACCATGCTGTCCGGATCGGGTATCCTCTAACCAACGCGGAAAAATTCCAACTGTGACCGCTCGCCGCGAGGGCGAGGCGCATCGGGTGGCCAGCGCATGGATCCATCGGCGATTCCCGTATTCCTTGCCGGACCGTTTCCGGTCCTCCACAGTGCCAACGTCCTCGACCGCGAAGCCGAGGTGCAGCTCGACGTCGGCCTCATCATCGGTGGGCTCCCGACGATCCTCGCCGCCACCTCGTTCCCGCTCGACGAGACGTGGGATCGCGTCGAAGCCGCGCTCTCGAGCGGCGACGCCCGGCTGGGCGTGGCCGGCATCCCGCACCAGGTCGAGTCGGAAATCGGCGAGACCGAGGTCTTCCCTTCCGCCTACATCGGATTGGAGTGCGCCAACGGGGAGCGCTTGATCCTTGCGCACATCCGTGGACCGGACCGCAAGCAGGACCCCGAGGCGTACGCACGAGAGGTGATCGCCGCGCTCCTCAACGGCCAGACGCCGGCGGAGCTGGGCGAGCTGATCGAGGATTGACGTGTAGACCGGGGGCGCGGGCGTCACCCTTCCCGCCGCGCCCCCGGATCGATTTCAGCGCCCCCGGTGCGCTCTCACCGCAGGATCCTTCCCAGAATGAACCCTGCGCCAACCGCGATGAGCGCGGCGCGCAGCGGGTGAACGCGGATCTGCTCCTCCAGGTCCGTGCGCATCTCCCTGAAGTCCGTCGAACGGACGTAGCCGGCGGCGTTCTCGAGCGAATCGGCCAACGTGTGCGCCATCGAGCCGACCCGGTCGCCGACCGCGCCATCGCGCGATTCGACCCAGTCCCCCGCCCGATCGATCGCGCTCGCCGCGGCGCCCAGCCCGCTCCCCGCCGTCGAACGCATCCGATCCGGCGCCTCCTTGATCGCGCGGCGGCCGGCCTCGGCCCGCTCCATGACACGACGCTCCGCGCCCTCGATCGCGTCCGCCATCTTCTCGTGCGCCCGCTCGAACGCGCCCTCCGCTTTGCCGATGAGCGTCTCGTCCCCCACGCCCATCGACTCCAGCGTGGTCGACGCCCAGTCGTAGTGGCGCTCCTCATCGGCCGCGTTGCGACGCAGCACCTCGGACACCTCCTGCGGGTGGCCCATCGTCTCCGCGGCGCGCCGGTACTTGTCCCGGCTCTGCCGCTCGTTCGCCTTGAACGCCAGCAGGATCCCCTTGTCGCCGTCCATGGCGCCGATCTTCTGCACCGCGGCCTTGAACGCGCCCGTCGGGAGGTGCGCGAGATCGATCGGCATCCCGCCGTTCTGCCGGATCAGCCGCGTGAGCTCCGAGATGTGCCGCTCGTGATCGCCGCGGAACTCCATGAGCGCGCTCCGCAGCGTCTCGGACTCGATGTTGTCGATCGCGATCGTGTACGCCTGCACGGCGTCGTGGTCGAGCTGCAGCAGGTCGTTCAACTCCGCGACCAGCTCGGTTTCCGTCGGCGTGGAGCGCCCCTCCATGTCGTCCTCCTGCTCACCGTCCCCGGGATCCGTGCCGCGCAAGGCCCGCGCGGCGCGCCTCGGCGGTCGCCACTGCAACCGGCGTTCCGCGCGCCGGACGCGCCCGCGTTGCACGGCCGGTGCCCTCCGGCGTGCGAAGCGTGGTCGCGCCGGCCGCGCGAAGCACCGGCGCGTCGCCGCGAGCCCCCGGCACGCGACCTGCCACCAATCGCCCTGTCACGATCGCCGGTGGAGGATCCCTTGCGACCGAGTAGACGACGCACCCATCGAGAGTCACGATACGACTGGAAGTACCGTGGACGCGGCCGGCGACGGGCAAGGCCGCGGAGGTGGATGGATCGGCGTCGAAGTTATGCCGATCGTGAGTACGATCGGGAATTCCAGTCCCCGGAGCCGATCCCGGACCCCTGGGGCGGCCTCTACCCGCCCGTGTCGTGGGGCGGCGGCGCCCTCTACGGCCTCGAGGGCGGCGGCCCGTCTCCCTTCGCCCTCTACGGCCCGAGCCCATACGACGAGGCTTACGACACCCACCTCCCGCCCGACGAGGCGCTCCGCCGCGAGCGGCTGATCCACGAGCAGGAGCGGCGCGAGGCCGGCCCACGACGCCGGGCCCGGGCGCGTCGCTTCCGCCGGGAGTACGCCAGACGACGGCACTGGGGTGGGCGAACGAGACCGGAGTGAGGTGGCGGAAGGCGATGGGGGCTCGGGCTGAACGCGCCGCCGGCCGCGCTGCGGACCGTGACGACCACGGTACCGGATGGAAGGACCTGCACGCCCGTGTCGGCCTGGTCCGACGCCGAAACCATTCGGACGCTGCCGACGCCGTGCCCCGCGAGCCCGGCCTGGGCCGCCAGCACCACCCCGGCCGGCGTCGTCTCCTCGACAGCCAGCGAAATGGAGCCGTCCTCCGCGAGCCAGGCCACGACCGGCGCGGACACTGACGCAATGTCCGGGAAGGCGCTCCGGACCTCCCGCACCCCGGACGCGCCGAACTCCACGATCACCTCGCCGAAGGCGTCGGGCGCCTGCGCCCGGGCCGTGCAGGACCCGAGCAGTGCGAATCCCAGGGCGCTCGCAGCCAGCAGGACTCCTCGCGCGCAGATCATCGCGTCACCTCCAGGTCTACGTTGACCTCTGCGACGAACGGGCTCCACCACCCCACATCCGCACCCGCGCTCGATCGCGACATGGGAGCACGCCCAAAATGTGACGCGCCCGGAACGGCCTTGTTGCCGTTCCGGGCGCGTGACGCCGACGGTGCCGAGATCGTGCCCTGGCGGCCGCGTCGATACACGGCAACGCCTCATGGGCCGGGTGGGGCTCGAACCCACGCGCTTCGGATTAAAAGTCCGCTGCTCTGCCAGCTGAGCTACCGGCCCGGTGCTCTGAATTGCGCAAGCTATTGAATTTAGCGCATTCCGGCCTCGAGTTCAACCAATCGGAGGCGTTCCGGCCGGCGCGGTGCGCGGATGACTTCGCCTATTCGCGCAGTTCCGCGCCGCCACGCAGCGCGATCCGATGCCCGACCCAAGCGCCGGCCACGGCCGTCGTCATCTGAACCAATATTAGCGCGGCGGTCAATAGCGGCGAGAGGCCTTCCCAGCGGAGCGTCGGGAAGGCCAGCGCGAACAGGTTGACCACGAACCAGACGACCAACGACGTCAGGCCGATGGCGATCCCGTGGAGGATCGGCGCGCGTAGCGCGCGGAACCCGGTGAACAGGCCGCCGATCCAGAACCCGAGGGCGACGGCGACGATCTCGCCCGCCCCCGCACCGCCGTCCGGCCCGGGGTCTGCGAGTCCGAGCGCCGCGAGGACGAGCGCGACGAGCGACGTCGCTGCCGCGGCCACGAGCCAGCCGGCGCCGACCCAGAGCGGGTTGAGGTTCTCGAGGCGTTCCGTGTGCACGGTGCGGATCCGGCGAACGTTCGCGCACTTCGTCGCCCGCGGACGTCGCGGGCGCGGGCCGGACGGGTGCCGGCCGCGTGGGAGGCATCGCACGGATCGGGCCGGAGGGTCGGCGCCTGACGCGGCCCCAGGCCGCGCATGCGAGCGGTGCGCGGCGTCGCCCTCCGTTCAGGCGCCGCTTCCCGCTCAGATGCCGCCTCCGGCCAAGGCGTCGCCTACCGCTCAGAACTCCAGCGTGAGCTGTACGGGCGCGAAGGAGCGGCGGTGGTGCGGGGTCGGGCCCAAGCGGGCGAGTGCGTCTCGGTGCTCGGGCGTGCCGTACCCTGCGTTCCGCTCCCAGCCGTAGGCCGGGTAGCGTCGCGCGAGGCGTTGCATGAGCCGGTCCCTGGTGACCTTGGCGAGGATCGAGGCGCAGGCGACGCTGTGCACGCGGCGGTCGCCCTCGACGACCGCCGTCTGCGCTTCGCCCAGGATCGGTACGGGGAGTCCGTCGACGATGACGTGGTCGGGCCGGATCGGGAGGCGATCGATCGCGCGCCGCATGGCGAGGTGCGTAGCGCGCAGGATGTTGAGACGGTCGACCTCGCGGGCGCTGGCGGCGCCGACGGCGCAGGCGAGCGCCTGCCGTCTGATCTCCTCTACGAGCCGCTCGCGGACGGAGGGCTGGAGGCGCTTGGAGTCGTCGACGCCGGGGATGACGAGCCCCGGCGGGAGGATGACCGCCGCGGCGAGGACGGGGCCGGCGAACGGGCCGCGGCCGGCCTCGTCGACGCCGGCCACGTACTTCAACCCTCGGGCCCAGAACTCCTGCTCGAGAGCCAAGAGCGCGGCGGAATCCCCTGCCCCGGGGTCCCGCCGCGCTCCGCTCCTTCCGCCTCGTGCGTTCCGTGCCACGAGTCGTGCGGCGATCAGCCCTGATGCCGTTCCCGGATGCGCGCAGCCTTGCCGCGGAGAGAGCGCAGGTAGTAGAGCTTCGCCCGGCGGACCTTCCCGCGACGGACGACGGTGATCTTCTCGACGATGGGCGAGTGCAGCGGGAAGACGCGCTCGACGCCCACGCCGTTCGAGATCTTGCGCACCGTGAAGGTCTCGTTGATCTGGCCGCCCTTGCGAGCGATGCAGACACCCTCGAAGACCTGGATCCGCTCCTTGTCGCCCTCGCGCACACGAACGTTCACGCGCAGCGTGTCACCCGGCGCGAAATCCGGGATGTCGTCCCGGATCTGATTCCGCGTCACTTCGTTCAAAATGTCCATCTTGGCCTCCTGAACGTGTCTGCCGGACGGCGAGCGGTCGCTCAGCCCTCCGCAGTCCCTCCGATCATCCGAATGTGTTTCTCCCAAAGATCCGGGCGACGCTCGCGCGTCAACCGCTCCGCCTGCTCGCGGCGCCACGCCGCGATTCGGGCGTGATCGCCGGAGAGCAGCACCTCCGGCACCGCGTATCCCCGGTACTCCGCCGGCCGCGTGTACGACGGCGGGCTGAGCAGCGCCTCGTCGTAGAACGAGTCCGTCGCAGCCGACTCGTGCGTCCCCAGCGCTCCGGGGAGGAGCCTGACCACCGCGTCGGCGATCGCCAGCGCCGCGTACTCGCCGCCGCTCAGGACGAAGTCGCCGAGCGAGATCTCCTCGGTCGCCAGATGGTCGGCGACGCGCTGGTCTACGTCCTTGTAATGCCCGCAGAGGAGCGTCAGCTCCTCCTCGACCGAGAAGCGGACCGCGTCCTCGTGCTCGAAACGCTTCCCCCGGGCCGACATCAGGAGGATCGGCCCCTTCGGCTGGAGCGCGTCGATCGCCTCGAAGAACGGCTCCGGCTTCATCACCATCCCGGTGCCGCCGCCATACGGCTCGTCGTCGACCGTCCGGTGCCGGTCGTGCGTGTAGTCCCGCAGGTCGATCACGCGGAACTCCACCAGCCCGGCCCGCGCCGCCCGCCCCGGGATGCTCAGCGAAAGCGGCCCCGTGAAGAAATCCGGGAAGATCGTGACGATGTTGATCCGCATCCGCTCAGCCTACAGGTCGAGCAGACCCGGCGGCGGATTGATCACGATCCTGCCGGCCTCCACGTCGACCTCTTCCACGATCCTCTCGACGAAGGGGATCAGGACCGACCGGCCCTCCCCTTTCACGTCGAGCAGATCGGCCGGCTCGGCGTCGTACACCTCGCGCACCCTGCCGACGACCTCGCCGTCGACCGTCACCACCTCGCACCCGAGGAGCTGGTGGTAGAAGACCTCTCCCTCCTCGAGCGGGCGCAGGCTCTCGATCGGCGCCAGCAGGTACCGGTGCGCGAGCGGTTCGACCGAGGTACGGTCGTCGTACCCCTCGAACTTGACAAGCAACCCGTTCCTGTAGGGCCGGGACCGCTGGACGACGAGCGCGGGCGCATCCGCGTCCAGTTCGCCGTCTTCGTCCCCGAGCGTCAGTTCCCGGCCGGGCGCGTAGACGTCGTCGACCTCGTCCGTCAACGGCGAGACGAGCACCTCGCCCCGGATCCCGTGCGCTCTCGCAACGTGACCGACGATGAGATGCTCGGGCTCGTCCGCCGGGGCGGGCCCGTCGTCCGCCCCACCCAGCTCGGCCGGATCGCGCCGCGCCGCGCGGGATTCATCCTCGCCGTGCGCGGCCACGTCGCCTCACTCCTTCGACTCTTCGGCCGCCTCGGACTCGGCGGACTCCGCAACGGCCTCGGGCGCCTCCTCGGCCTTGGCCTCGGGCGCCGCTTCCTCGGCAGGAGCCTCGGCGGCCGGAGCCTCCACGGCAGCCTCGGTCGCCGGCGCTTCCGGAGCCTCCTCGGCGGCCGGCGCTTCAGCCGCCTCCGCGGCCGTGGCCTTCGCCGACTTCGTCTTCTTCGCCGCCGGCTTGCGGGCCGCCTTCTTGGCCGGCGCGGCCTCCTCCTTCTTCTCCTCGACGGCCGGCGCCGCGCCGATCACCTCGCCCTCGCCCCGACGCACCTTGCGGATCAGCGACTCCACCGTCGGCGTGACCTGGGCGCCGCGCGCGACCCAGTACTCGACCTTGGCCAGGTCGATCTTCAGCTCGATCGGATCGCGCCGCGGGTTGTAGAACCCGACGTTGTCCACGTACACGCCGCCGCGGGGCGCCTGCCCCTCGGCCACGACGATGCGGTAGCTGGGCTGCTTCTTCCGGCCGATGCGCCGGAGGCGAATTCGTACAGGCATGGCGTCTCTCGTTCTGGTTCCGATTCGGGGATCTGTCAGCCGAGTCCCGGGAAGCGGGGCATCATCGGCATGCGGCCGCCCCGGCCGCCCAGCCCCATCCCCTTCATCCGCTTCATCAGCTTCTGCATGTCCTTGAACTGATTCAGCAGACGATTGACTTCCTGGACGGGGCGTCCCGACCCCCGGGCGATGCGCGCCCGGCGAGACCCGTTCAGGATCTCCGGCCGCTGCCGCTCCTGCGGCGTCATCGAAAGAATGATCGCCTCGATGTGCTTCATGCGCTTGGGGTCGATCTTCGCCTGCTTCAGGAGCTGCGAATTGACCCCCGGGATCATCTTGAGCAACCCCTCGAGCGGGCCGAGCTTCTGGAGCTGGCGCATCGCGACCAGGAAGTCCTCCAGATCGAACTTCCCCTCCTTCGCGACCTTGCGCTCCAGCCGGCGAGCCTCCTCCTCGTCGAACGCCTGCTGCGCGCGCTCGACCAGCCCGACCACGTCGCCGCGCTGGAGGATCCGGTCCGCCATGCGGTACGGGTCGAAGACGTCGAGCCCGTCGGGCCGCTCGCCGATCCCGATGAACTTGATCGGCACGCCCGTCGCGCCGCGCACCGAGAGCGCGGCGCCGCCCCGGGCGTCGCCGTCCATCTTGGTCAGGATGACGCCGGTGAGGCCGAGCGCCTGGTGGAACCCCTCCGCGATCCGGACGGCCTCCTGCCCGATCATCGCGTCGACGACGAGGAGCACCTCCGTCGGCTGCACCGCGGCCTTGACCCGGCGCAGCTCGTCCATGAGCTCCTCGTCGATCTGGAGCCGACCCGCGGTGTCCAGGATCAGCGTGCGATGACGCCCGGCCTTGGCCTGCTCCAGCGCACGGACGGCCAGTTTCGCGACGTCGCGCTCCTCGCGGTCCGCGACGACCGGGACGTTGATCTGCCGGCCAAGCGCCTCGAGCTGGTCGATCGCCGCCGGACGGTAAACGTCCAGCGCCGCCAGCAGCGGGCTCTTCCCTTCCCGCGCCAGCCGCTTCGCCAGCTTCGCCGCCGTCGTCGTCTTCCCCGACCCCTGCAACCCCGCCAGCAGGATCACCGTCGGCCCGACCGGCGCGGTCTTCAGCCCCTCGCGCTTCTCGCCCAGGAGCGAGACCAGCTCGTCATGGACGATCTTGACGATCTGCTGCCCCGGCGCCACGGACTTGAGCACCTTCTCGCCCAGCGCGCGCTGCTCGACCTTCGCGAGGAAATGCCGGGTGAGCTGGTAATGCACGTCCGCCTCGAGCAGCACGCGCCGGATCTCGCGGAGCCCCTCCCTGATCATGGGCTCCGTGAGCAGACCGCGCTGCCTGAAGCGGCTCAGTACGCCGTCCAGCTTTTCCGAGAGTTCGTCGAACATGGCGTCCGTGGTGTTGCCGTTGGCAATCCAAAGCCTTTAAGTATATGCGATTCGCGCTGTGTTCTCAACCCCTCCCGCCCCGGCCCCACCGGGGCTCAGGGCCTAGGGCTCGGGGCCTAGGGCTCGGGGCCTAGGGCTCGGGGCTCAGGAACCCGCCACCCCAAGCCCTGAGCCCTGAGCCCTGAGCCCTACACCCTAATTATCTGCTCCCTCTTCGTCCCCACCGACACATACCAGATCGGCACCCCCGTCACCTCCTCGATCCTCCGCATGTACGCCCGCGCAGCCTCGGGAAGCTCGTCCAGCGACCGCGCGGTCGACGTCGTCGTCTTCCAGCCCGGGAGCGTCTCGTAGACCGGCTCCGCTTGGGAGAGGAGGGTGAGGTCGTCGGGGAAGTCGTCGAGCACGACGTCTTCGACGCGGTAGCCGGTGGCGATGCGGATCTCGTCGAAGGCGTCGAGGACGTCGAGCTTGGTGAGCGCGAGTCCGGTAAGGCCGTTGACGCGGGCGGCGTAGCGGACGACGACGGCGTCGAACCAGCCGCAGCGGCGCGGCCGACCGGTCGTGGCGCCGTACTCGCCGCCGAGCTCGCGGAGCCGTTCGCCGAGCGGGCCGTGGATCTCGCTGGGGAGCGGTCCGCTGCCGACGCGGGTGGTGTAGGCCTTCACGACGCCGAGCACTGCATCGATCATGGTGGGGCCGATCCCGGTGCCGGTCGCGGCGCCGGCGGCGGTGGTCGTCGAGGAGGTGACGTACGGATAAGTCCCGTGGTCGACGTCGAGGAGCGCGCCCTGTGCGCCCTCGAGGAGGATCCGCCGCCCCTCGGCGATCGAGCGTGTGATCTCGCGGCCGACGTCGGTGACCAGTGGGAGCAGTCGATCGCGGACGGAGAGGACGTAGTCCGCGATGCGCGCGGGGTCGACCGGCTCGGCGCCGGCGGCCCGCAGGCGCTCGTTCGCGCGGCCGGCGGCTTCGTGGATCAGCTCGCGGGCGCGGTCGGCGACCCGGAGGTCGGCGACGCGGATCCCGCGGCGTGCGACCTTGTCCTCGTATGCCGGGCCGATCCCCTTCCGCGTGGTGCCGATCTGGCCCGCGCCGCGCGCCATCTCCGAGACCTGGTCGAGGCGCTTGTGGTACTCGAGGAGCAGGTGGGCGCGTCCGCTCACGCCGACCCTCGACTCCGCGTCGATCCCGCGGGCGATGAGGCCATCGAGCTCGGCGAAGAACTGCTCCACGTCGAGGACGACGCCGTTGCCGAGCAGGCATCGCTTCCCCTCGTGGAGGATCCCCGACGGGATCTGATGCAGAATGAACTCCTCGCCGCCGACGTGCACCGTGTGTCCCGCGTTCGCGCCGCCCTGGTAGCGGGCGACGACGTCGGCCTCGCCGGCCAGCACGTCCACGATCTTGCCCTTCCCTTCGTCGCCCCACTGGGCGCCGACGACGACGAGGCACTTGTATCCGTTCATCGCGTCCTGATTCGAGGTTGCGTTGGGTCCGCGAAAGGGTAGCTCCAACCCGTCCGGGTCGCAACGGGGCGGGCGGGATCGGCGGGAGCGGGTGTCTGCACCGCGGCTGTACCGGCGGGGGCGCCCCGGGGCCGCCCGGGTTATATTGGGTGTGGAACGAACAGGAGATGGCGCATGGGCGATTCTTTGCAGCGCATCGACGAGAAGCTGGCCCGCGAATTGTGGGCGCGCGCGGCCGAGCTCCAGACGGCGGGGCGGGACGCGGCTGGCGGGAGCGCCGCGACGTCGCGACCGGGTGGCCTGACTCTGGACGTCGTGCTACACGCGGCGGAGGGCGCTGGGATCCAACCCGAGTCCGTGCTGCTCGCGTTGGCCGAGCGGCAGCTCGTGGACTGGGATTCGATCCGACCTGACGACTGGCGGACGCGCTTGCTCAAGCTCCTCGTGTCGAAGGCGGACGCGATCGACGTCCAGCGCGTCTTCCGCGCCGAGCCCGAGCGAGTCCTGACCGCCTTCGCCGAAGTCGCCTCGCGGCCCGCCTTCGACCTCGCCCTCGAGCGCGCCATTGGTCGCGGCGAGTCCCCGACCGACCGGGTGTACGTCTTCCGACGGCAGGGTGCGAGCTGGTCGGGCTTCAGCGGCGGGCTGGAAGCAGCCGACGTGCGCGTGCTCCTCGTCACGATCCGGGCAACGCAGGACGGCACCGTCGTCCGCATCCGCGCGCCGCTTTTCCGGCGTGGCCTGAACCTCGGGCTGGCCGGCGTCTCGTCGGGCCTGCTCAGCGTGTTCGGCGCGGCGGCCGGGCTGAGCGTGGGGAGCGGCATCTTGGCGCCCTTGATCGGTAGCCTCGTCGCCGTCCCCGTCGGAGCCATTGCTGCCTACGCGACGATCGGCGCCGGGTTCTTCGGCGGGGGCTCCGTCGGCCTCGTCGGTTATCGAGCCTTCTACCGTGGGATGGTTCGCCGCGGCGAACTCGCCCTGCACGGTTTGTTCTCCGCCGTCGCGGCCGAAGTGGAGCCAGCCCTCATACCGTCCGTGAACGTCTCTCGCGAAGACGATCGAGGGCACCGGACACGAGAGATACCGTGAGCGCCACGCCCCGGCCGGTGAGGCGGTCGGCCGCGTCGCTCCGGCGGTGCACCCGCAGCAGCGACCGGGCGGTCCCCCGCAGGAGGGTGAGCGCGGGCAATCCCGCGCGCCCGAACGGGATGTGATCGACCAGGATCCCGGCGGGGAGGTCGCGGCGCTCGACGGACTCGCCCATCGCCTCGGCGCTCGCCAGGAGCGCGGCGGCGAGGTGCGGCGCGAGCACGCGTCCGCGCGCCGCGCCGATCCGCTCGGTGATCCGGAACTCGCCCTCGTCGTCCAGCCCATCCAGGTTGATGATCCCCTCGAGCGGCGGCAGGCGACGCGCCGCGTCCCACGCGCCGGCGAGCCCGAGTTCCTCCGCGTCGGTGACGAGGAACGCGACGTCGCCGTGATGCTGCTGTCGGCGGGCGATCCCGAGGAGCGCGGCCAGGCCGGTCGCATTGTCGAGCGCGCCGGGCGAGGCGTTGCCGGCGACGGAGCTGGTGAGGAGCGCGCCGCCGACGCCGCCCAGGGCGCCGGTCGAGAGGACGAGCGGCAGCGAGATGAGCGCGGTGTCGTACAGCCCGATCGCCGCGACCGCCAAGAGCGCGCTCCAGGCAAAGCCGACGAGGACGATCGCCGCGATCCGGAGGAACGTCGAGATCGGCTGCGACTTGCTGTCCAGGTGCGCGGTGATCAGGTATCGGGGCTGGGCGCCCGGCCGGTGCGCGAGGAGGTTCGTCCCCTGGACGCGCCCCAGCGGAAGGCCGGCGATCGCGTGACGCGCGACCAACGCGGCGAGCCCGGCTGCGAGCGCGAGGCCGCCGAGGGCGATGAGGGCGAATACCGGGCGGCTCGAGGCCAGGCCGTACGTCGCCGCGCCCAGGCCGCAGAGGGTGAGAACGCCGATGGCCGGGACGCCGTAGCGACCCGGCCACGTCGAGAACGTGAACGGCAGGTCCTTGACTTCGTAGCCCAGTTCCTCGAACGCGCGACGGAGCCACGCCCCGACTTCCGCGGCGCCCGGCGTCCCCGTCATGCGCGGTCGGGCGAGTGCCCGGATCGCGCGGAGCGCCGCCTCGATCTCGGCGCCGAGCGCCCCGGTCCTATCTTCCCTGGCCTCGATGCGGGACTCCATCCCCCCGTGACCTGCGGCGCGTGCGGTTCAAAGCAACCCCGCACGTTGCAGGACCCGCGCCACCTCCTCGCGATCCCGGGAGGCCAGGTTGCCGAGAGGCGGGCGCGTCTTCCCGCCGGCGTAGCCGAGCAGGTCGAGCGCGGCCTTGACGCCCGGCACGCCGAGCCGGCCGACGATCTCCGCGTGGACCGGGCCGATCCGTTCCTGGATCCGGCCCGCGGTCGCGCCGTCGCCGGCCATGAAGGCGCGGTACAGCGCCACGCACTCCGCCGGCGCGAGGAGCCCGAGCGCGACGATCCCGCCGGCCGCGCCGAGTTCGAGCGCGCCGTAGAGCATCGCGCCGCTCCCGACGAGCAGGCCACACTCCCCCGCACACGCCTCCGAGTAGGCCGCGAAACGCTTGAGGTCCCCGGACGAATCCTTCATCCCGGCCACGTTCGGATGACGCGCCAGCTCGCCGACCAGCCCGGGCTCCAGGTTGATCCTCGTGTACTTCGGCATGTTGTAGACGAGGACCGGAATCGGCGATTCGTCCGCGAGGGCTACGTAGAAGTCGCGCAGCGAGGCGTCGGTCAGGACAGAGCCGAAGTAGATCGGCGGGTGCACGAGCACCGCGTCGGCGCCGGCCTCGGCCAGGCGACGGCTCTGCGCGATCGCCGAGCGCGTCGATTCGGCGCTGACCCCGACCACGATCGACCGGTCCGACGGCACCACGTCCCGCGCGTACCCGAGGAGCCGCTCCTTCTCCTCCAGCTCCAGCAGGATCCCCTCGCCCGTCGAGCCGAAGAGCAGGAAGCCGTCGAGCGGGTGCGCCAGCCAGCGGCGGAGATTGTCGCGAAAATGGACCGGCGCCACGTCGCCGGTCACGGGATCGAATGGCGTCGTCACCGGCACGATGATGCCGGTGAACCAGGGGCCGCGGTCACGCAAGGGTCCTCATCTTCAGCTCGAAGTCCGACGGATTGTTCGCCGCGGCCTTGGCGACCTCGTACTCGACGATGCCGGACGTGACCAGCTCCATGAGGTGCTGGTCGAACGTCTGGGAGCCGTATGTCTCGCGGCCCTCGGCGATCAGCTCGAAAATCTCTTCTGTCCGTTCCGGGTTGAGGATGCAGTCCCGGATCGCGCCCGTGCTGACCATGATCTCGCATGCCGCGACGCGGCCCGTGCCGTCCTTGCGAGGGAGCAGGCGCTGGCTGATCACGGCGACAAGGGACTCTGACAGCCGCACGCGCACCATCTCCTGCTCCTCGGGCGGGAAGACGGCCACGACGCGCGAGATCGTCTGCACGGCGTTCTGCGTGTGAAGCGTCGAGAAGACCAGGTGCCCCGTCTCCGCCGCCTTCAGTGCCGTGTCGATCGTCTCCGTGTCGCGCATCTCGCCGACCAGGATCACGTCGGGGTCCTCGCGCAGCGCGGCACGCAGCCCCGTCGCGAAGGATTCCGTGTCCGTCCCGATTTCCCGCTGGGTGATCGAGCTGAGGTTGTCCCGGTGCAGGAACTCGATCGGGTCCTCGAGCGTGATGATGTGCTTGCGCCGAATCCGGTTGATGTGGCCGATCATCGCGGCCAGCGTGGTGCTCTTCCCCGACCCCGTCACGCCGGTCACGAGCACCAGCCCGCGCTCCGATTCCGCGATGCGCGAAAGGGCCGGCGGCATCTTGAGCTGCTCGAGCGTCGGGATCTCGATCGGGATCACGCGCATGACGATCCCGAGCGTGCCGCGCTGGCGCAGAAGGTTGATGCGGAACCGGCCGAGCCCGGGCGCGCCCCACGAGCAGTCGTAGTCGCGCAGCTCGTCGATCCGGTCCCGGTCCCACTGCGGGATCAACCGCGTCGCGAGCTGGCGGACCTGGTCCGGGGTGAGCTGCTGGCGCGTGACCGGGATCAGGTCGCCCTTGATCCGGGCACGCACGAAATCGCCGGCCTTGATGTGAATGTCCGAAGCGCCCTGCTGGATCGCCGACTTCAGGATCTCGATCATGTCACCTTCGCATCGCCTGGCTCGAACTCCGGGGCATCACCGGTCTCAAGCTAATAACCGGCGTCCTTGTCGACCACGTTGCGGAGGGGCCGCCCGCCGAAGTAACGGGCGAGGTTGTCCTCGAGGAGGGCCAGCTCCCGCTCCCAGAACCGGTGCGTGTACGCGGAGACGTGTGGCGTGATCAGCACGTTCGGAAGTCGCCAGAGCGGACTGTCCTCGGGGAGCGGCTCGGTCGCGAAGACGTCGAGCGCCGCGCCGCGGAGCCGGCCGGTGCGCAGCGCCTCGGCCAGCGCAGCCTCGTCGACGAGCCCGCCCCGCGCGACATTGACGAGCACCGCGTGACGCGGCATCAGGCTCAGCGCGGCGGCGTCGATCATGCCGCGCGTCTCGGCGGTCTCTGGCGCGCAGAGGACGACGTAGTCGCTCTCGGCCAGGATCCGACGGAGCCCGTCGGCGCCGAAGACGAGCTCGACGTCGTCGGACGGAGGAGCCGGCCGCCGCTTCAGCGCGACGACCCGGGCGCCGAGGGCGCGCGCCCGCATCGCCACCTCGCGACCGATCCCGCCGTAGCCCACGATCCCGACGGTGCTCCCCGCGATCTCGCGAACCGGCGCGCCGTCGCCGTCGAACGGCGACTTGTCCCAGCGCCCCGCCGCCTGCGCGAGCACCGCGAAATCGAGCCCGCGCGCGAAGTGCAGCATCATCGCGAGCACCGTCTCGGCCATCGCCGGCCCGTGCACGCCCGCGGAATTGGTGAAGACGACGTCGCTCGAGCGCATCTCGGGGGAGAGCGACCCGGCGACGCCGGCCGTCCCGGTGTGCACCCAGCGCAGCCCGCGGCCTCGGCGCAGGATTTCGGGCGCGATCCCGTAGCCGAAGTAGATCTCGGCGTCCTCGACGGCCTCGAGCGCCTCGGCGGACGCGACCCCCGCGCCATCGCCGGCGCCGTAGGCCGGCGCGGCGACGACGTACATGCTCCAGTCGGCCGGGAGCGCGGCGCGCAGCCGTTCCGCCGCCCAGTCCGGGAGGCGGAAGATCGGACGGCGGTCGGCGAAGTCTACGACCAGACGACTCATCGGCGATCGCGTGAGGATGAATCCAACGAGAAAATCAGAGCTGCGTGATCTTGTGGACCCCGTCCAGCTGCATCAGCCGGTCGAGCACGCCCGGCCAGCGGGCCCTGGAGCCCGCGATGTCGAACGTGGCGACGACGCCCTGCTCGTCCCGCTCGACTTCCGTCAGCTTCACGAAGAAGCCGGCGTCTAGGAACGCCTCGCGGACGGCACTGAGGAGCCCCGGGCTCGGGCCCAGCGTCACGACGACCTGTCGCTCGAAACGTCGCCGGACGAGCAACTCCTCCACACGGCCAAGCGCGATCAGCGCGATGAACACGAGGACCGTCGTCCCGACCGCTTCGACGTAGGCGCGCGCGCCCACGGCCATCCCGATCGCCGCGACGACCCACAGCGTCGCTGCGGTTGTGAGGCCGACCACGCTCCCGCGGGACTGAATGATCGTCCCCGCGCCCAGGAAGCCGATCCCGCTCACGATCTGCGCCGCGATCCGCGCCGGGTCCGCGTTCGTCTGCCTCGGGTCGACCAGCGCCGCCACCCCGATGGACAGCTCCATGAGTAGCGTGGCACCCACGCAGATCAGGAGGTTCGTCCGGAATCCCGCGGGCTTCCCGCTGATCTCGCGCTCGAGGCCTATGGCGCCGCCGAGGACGGCCGCCAGGAGCAGGCGCAAGAGCAGGTCGAGTCGCAGGAACGCGACGCCCTGCTACCAATCCTGGAGCCCCTCGAGCAACTGCGGCGCCGCCACCGAACCCATCCCGTCCGTCAGTCGTTGAGCCGGCGCAGCTCCCGGAGCAGGCCGGTCTTGTCGCGCGTCTTTTCGTCGACTGCTTTGATCACCCGCGCCGGCTGACCGGCCACGACCACGCCCGGCGGCACGTCCTCGACCACGACCGCGCCCGCCGCGACGACGCTCCCCTTGCCGACGCGGCACCCCTCGAGGACGACCGCGTTCGCGCCGATCAGCACGCCATCCTCGATCACCACCGGCTCCGCGCTCGGCGGCTCGAGCACGCCGGCCAGCACCGCGCCGGCCCCGACGTGGCAGTCGCGGCCCACGATCGCCCGCGCGCCGACGACCGCGTTCATGTCGACCATCGTCGCCTCGCCGATCACGGCGCCGATGTTGATGACCGCGCCCATCATGACGATCACGCGATCGCCGATCTCGACGCCGTCGCGGATGACGGCGCCGGGCTCGATCCGCGCGTTGACGCCCTTCAGGTCCAGGAGCGGCACCGCCGAGTTGCGACGGTCGTTCTCCAGGTAATGGTAACGGATCCGGGCACCCTCGCGCTCGAGCACCTCGCGCACCCGGTCCCACTCGCCGACCAGGATCGTCGTCCCGGCGCCGGTCGGGAAGACCTTCAGCTCGGGTCCGTCCTCGACGGCCAGCTCGCCATCGTGCCGGACGTAGACACGCACCGGCGTCGTCTTCTTCGCGTTCGCGATGATGTCGCGTATGGTCTGGTAGTCCATCCCCGCCTCACTCTCGATCCAACCCCAGGACCTGACGCATGTCGTAACGGCCTGGCGCGCGGTCGGCGATCCAGCGCGCCGCGACGAGCGCGCCCTCGGCGAAAAGCGACCGGTCGACCGCGGTGTGCGCCAGCTCGATGTGCTCCAACGCGCCCAGGAAGAGGACCCTGTGCGCCCCGGCGACGGCGCCGCCGCGGATCGCGTGGAATCCGATCTCGCCCTCCGGGCGCGCGCCCGGCCGGCCGCTCCGCCCATCTCGCCGGACCGCCTCCAGGTCGACGCCGCGCCCGCTGGCGACGGCTCGCCCGAGCGCGAGCGCCGTGCCGCTCGGCGCGTCCGCCTTCCCCCGATGGTGCGCCTCGACGATCTCGACGTCGTAGCGGTCCGCGGGGAGCCGCCGCGCCGCCTCCTCGACCAGCGCGAGGAGCAGGTTCACGCCCACGCTGAAGTTGGCAGCGACCAGCACCGCTGCGCGCTCGGCGAGGGCGTCGAGCCGACGGCGCAGCGCGTCGTCCAGCCCCGTCGTCCCGACGACCAGCGCCCGGCCGTCGAGCGGGGCGGAGTCGAGGACGCGGGCGAGGAACTCGGGCGCGGAGAAGTCGACGACGACATCGCATTCGGCGACGATCCCCGCCGCCTGCTCCGGGGGCACGACCCGCTCGTACGCGCCCGGCAGCACGCCCGCTTCCCGGCCGATCCCGCCGATCAGCTCGATGTCCTCCGCCGCGGCGGCGAGCGCCGCGACGGCGCGCCCCATCCGCCCCCGGGCGCCCGAGACGACGATGCGGGTGGCCATTCGGCTCAGCGCCCTGGCCGGACCCCGACCTCGCGCAGCGCGTCGAGAAGCTTCTCGCGGGCCGCCGGCGAAATCGGCGTGAGCGGGAGACGCACCGGCCCCACCTCGAAGCCCAGCCACTCGACCGCCGCTTTGACCGGGATCGGGTTCGGCTCGGCGAAGAGCGCGCGGACCACCGGCAGGTAGCGGAGCTGCAGCGCGGCCGCCTCGCCGGTGTCGCCAGCCAGGAACGCGTGGACCATCCGGCTCGTGTCCGCCGGCGCGACGTTCGACAGCACGCTGATCACGCCCGTCCCGCCCAGCGACAGGATCGGCACGATCTGGTCGTCGTTGCCGCTCCAAATGGTGACCCGGTCGCCGACCAGCCGCGCCAGCTCGGCGACCTGCACGATGTCGCCGCACGCCTCCTTGACCGCGATGACGCGCTCGTCCTGCGCCAGCTCGGCGATCGTCGCCGGGAGGATGTTGACCGCCGTGCGGCCGGGCACGTTGTAGATGACGGTCGGGAGATCCGCCGCGTCGATGACCGCGCGGAAGTGCGCGACGAGCCCCGCCTGCGTCGGCTTGTTGTACGGCGGCGCGCTCGCCAGGATCGCGTCGGCGCCCGCTTCTCGCGCCTGGCGCGCCAGCTCCGCGACCCGCGCCGTGTCGCTCCCGCCGCACCCGGCGATGACCGGCAGCTTTCCCGCGTTCTCGTCGACCACGATCTCGATCGCGCGACGCTGCTCCTCCGGCGACATCGTGGCCGCCTCCCCGGTCGAGCCGCATACCACCAGCGCGTCCGTGCCCTCCCGATGATGGAAGCGGACCAGCTCTCGCAGCACTCGCTCGTTGACGCCGTTCTCGTCGAAGGGCGTGACCAGCGCGACACCGGCGCCGGTGAATCGGGGATCGGCCATCTCGCTCAGGGGTTGTTGAGGTCGAGGATGTCGGACCGGGTCACGTCGGACTCATCGTCGTTCGGGGCGAGGTCGCGCTCCGTCGACCGGATGAAGTCGGCCTCGACGTCGTCGTATCCGGTCACGGCGAAGAAGGAGCGGAACACGCCGTTGCCGCACTTCTCGCAGACGAGGTCGCCGCTCGGCGGCCGCTCGTCGAAAATGTACTCTTTTCCGCACTCCAGGCAAACCTGGACGAGCACGCCGTCGGCGGGCCGTCCGACCGGGCCGCGGGCCTCGCGGCCAGGCTCGTCGCTGAGCTGGTGCGCCCGCAGCGCTTCCAGGCTCCGCAGCTCTCCCGGCAGTTCGTTGGGCAGATCCTTCGGGGCCGGGCCCCGGCGCTCTTCCCGCATGACGCCCCCTGGTTCAGGGGAGTGCGGGCGCCTTCACTCCTTGGTAGAAGCCCATGCGCTCCCGCACCTCCCGGATCGTCTCCTGTGCCAGTCTGCGGCACCGGGCGGCGCCGTCGCCGAGGATCTCGTGCACCCGCTCCGGGTGCGCGGCGTACTCGGTCGCCCGTTCCCGCATCGGCTCGAACGTGCGGGCGATCGACTCGGCCAGCATCCGCTTGCAGTCCACGCACCCGAGCGCGGCGGACCGGCAGTCCCGATCGATCCGGGCGACGTCCTCGGCGGGGGTGAAGAAGCCGTGCAGCGTGAAGACGTTGCACACCTCCGGCCGCCCCGGGTCGCTCCGCTTCACGCGCTGCGGGTCGGTGACCGCGGTGCGCACCTTGGCCGCGATCGACTCCGGCGACTCGAGCATCCCCACGGTGTTGCCGCGGGACTTGCTCATCTTCGACTCGCCGTCGAGGCCGCGGATCCGGCCGGCCTTGCCGATCAGCGGCTGAGGCTCCGGGAAGTAGTCGCCGAACAGCCGGTTCCAGCGACGCGCGACCTCGCGCGTCAGCTCGAGGTGCTGGAGCTGGTCCTCGCCGACCGGCACCGCATCCGCCCGATAGAGCAAAATGTCTGCCGCCTGGAGCACCGGATAGTTCAGGAGGCCCGCCGGCACCGATTCCATCCCCGCGCTCTTGTCCTTGAACTGCGTCATCCGCTCCAGCTCGCCGAGCGGCGTGACCGTGTTGAGCAGCCAGGCCAGCTCGGTGTGCTCCGGCACCGCCGATTGCACGTAGATCGTGCACTTGTCGGGGTCGAGCCCCGCGGCCAGGAGGCTGACCGCCATGTCGAAGGTGCGCTTGGGCAGCTCCGCCGGGTCGTACGCGATCGTGACCGCGTGGTAGTCGACGATCGAAAAGATGCACTCGGCGACGTCCTGGAGCTCGACCCACTGCTTGAACGCGCCGAGGTAGTTCCCGAGATGTGCCTCGCCCGTCGGCTGCACGCCGCTGAAGATACGCCTGGGCGCCATCGGTACGGATCCTTCTCGATACAGGGGTTTGCGTTGTGGCTTCCGGAAGCTACCATGTCGCCGGCCCGGGGGGCAACCGGGCAGGGCACGCCGCCAGGAACACGAACGCATGACCACGACATCGGAATACGAGGATCTCCTGGAGACCGCGCGGGCGGCGGCACGCGCCGCCGCCGAAGTCCACCGACGCTACCTGGGCAAGGTCCGCGTCGAGGACTGGTCCGAGAAGGGCGGGTCCGACTTCGTGACGCACGTCGATCGGGAAGCCGAATCGCGCATCCTGGAGATCGTGACCTCCCGGCACGCCGACCACGACATCCTCGCCGAGGAAGCCGCGACGGCCGGCGGCAATGGACCCGCCGGCGCCGCGCCTGCCGAACGCGATGAGCCCGCGGCCGCGCCGGCCGGAGGCGATCCGTTCCGGCCCGTGCCGTCGACGGACCCGCGCGCCGCGGAGTGGCTGTGGGTCATCGATCCGCTCGACGGGACGACCAACTACCTTCACGGCTATCCGATGTACGCGGCCTCGATCGCCGTGGTGCACCGGGGCGAGCCGGTCGCCGCCGCGATCGTCTCCGGGGCGACGGGCGAGGAATGGACGGCGGTGCGGGGCGGAGGCGCGTTCAAGGACGGCGCGCCGATTCGGGTTTCGGCGATCGACCGGCTCCCGCTCGCGCTCGTCGGCACCGGCTTCCCGTTCAAGACGCCCCACGAGCTGCCGCGCTATCTGCGTCAACTCGACGCAATGCTCCGGCGGACGTCGGGCGTGCGCCGGGGTGGCTCGGCCGCGATCGACCTCTGCCACCTCGCGACCGGGTACCTCGATGGGTTCTGGGAGCTGACGCTCGCGCCCTGGGACTACGCGGCCGGCGCCCTCCTGGTCCGCGAAGCCGGCGGCGTGATCACGCGGGTCGACGGCTCCCCGCTCGACCTCCGCTCGGGTGGATCCGTCCTCGCGGGGAACCCGACGATCCACGCCGAGATGCTGAAGCTCCTCGGATCGCTGGATTGAGCGGCGTTCGCCGGATCGGCCTGGGGCGCGGCGTGCGGGGCCAGCCGGTGCGAATCGGCGCAGGGACGCCCGGACCGGTGCCCGGACCGGTGCCCGGACGCCTCCGGCGCCACGCGGGCCCGGCCCGTCCCCGCGGTGCGGTCCTTGCCACGCTGGGGACCCGAAGGGAACGGGCGACCGTCGGCCGGACGCGCGTCGATCGGCTCGCCTCCGTCGAAAGGAGGGGCCACATGCCTATCCCTTGCGATCGGTATCGCGACGGCTACACGTGGGACGATTGGGTGGAGCGCCTCGGCGACGACGGCGCTTCGTGGCGCGAGCAGTTCGACGGGGCCTCGCTCGGCGAGCTCCGCGCCGAGTACCAGAGCGTGCCGACGCCGCGGTACGTGGCCTGCCTGTTCGACCCGGCCAGCCCGATGGCGCGCGAAGTGGTGCCGATCGTGGCCAAGTGCTGCGACCAAGCGGGCGTCGCCGGCGGCGTCGACCTCCGCCTCCTCCCGACCCCCGAATTCCGGGATCTCGCGCCGCAGTACACGGCGGGCGTCGACCCGGCGGCCCCCGTCTGCGTCGTCCATGACGCCGACTGGGTCCAGGTGGGCGTCTGGCGGTATCGGCCGGACTCGATCGCCCCGAGCGAATCGCCTCGCAAAGTCGTGAGCGAGTTCCTCGACGCGCTGCGCGGCCTTCGGAGCCGCCCATGGCGCGGCCGCCTCACGCCTCCCCGTCCGTGATTTCGATCCGCTTGCCTTTGCCGCTTTCGGTCTTGGGCATGGTGACCGTGAGCACGCCTCTCTCGAAGCGCGCGCTGATTCGGTCCGGATCCACGGTGCGCGGCAGCGTGAAGGACCTGGAGAAACTGCCGTATCGCCTCTCGTAGACGTACCGCTCCTCGCCCTTCTGCTCCCGTTCTTCCTTCTTCTCGCCGCGGATCGTGAGCACGTTGTTCTCGAGCTCGACGGAGACGTCCTCGCGTCGCATCCCCGGCAGCTCGGCGGTCAGGACCAGCGCGTCGTCGCTCTCGGTGATGTCGACGGCCGGCTCGAACTCGGCCACATGGCCGTTGGGGCCGCGCAGCGTCGCACGAAGCAACGCGTCCATCTGCTCGCGCATGTCCCGGAGCGCATCCCACGGCGAGGACGAACGGATCGGCGTACGCGAAGCCATCGCAACCTCCTGGATCTGGGAACGTGCGCCCCGGGTGTACGCACGAAGTATTCCAGCTCCGTGGTCCGCGCCCTGTCGGGGTCGCTCATCCGCGGGCCGGGGCGTCGTGCCTCTTCCGCTTCCGGGAAACGAGTGGCAAGTTTCCCGTGTAGCAGAGCAACGACGCCGGAACCACGACCTCCTTGCACGAAGAGCCGATGTCGACCGTCCCCGGCCAGAAGACCCGTTTCGCCGCTATTCGCAATCACCCGCGCCTGACCGCTACGGTGGTGATCGTCCTGTTCTCGCTGATCGCTTTGGGCGGCGGGATAGCGCTCGGGACGTGGCGCAACATCTGCCACGATTGCCCGTCGATCGCCCAGATCCACGTCTGGGAGCCGACGCAGTCGACCAAGATCTTCAGCCACGATGGAATCCTGATCGAGGAGCTGGGTCAGGAGCGCCGAACGCAGGTCGCGCTCCAGCACCTGCCGCCGTACGTGCCGCAGGCGTTCATCGCGATCGAGGACAGGCGCTTCTACGAGCACCGCGGCTTCGACCCGCGCGGCATCATGCGCGCGGCGGTCGGGCTGGTGATCAATCGCCGGATCAGCGGCGGTGGGAGCACGATCACGCAGCAGCTCGCCCGGAACATGTTCGTGCAGATCGGGACCAAGCAGAGCTTCGGGCGCAAGCTGAAGGAGCTGAAGGTCGCCCTCGACATGGAGCAGGTCTACACGAAGGACCAGATCCTCGAGGCGTACATCAATCAGATCAACTACGGGCGCGGCCATTACGGGATCGAATCGGCGTCGCAGTGGATGTTCGGTAAGCCGGCGACCGTCATCGAGCCGCACGAGGCGGCGCTCCTCGCGGCCGTGATCAACCTCCCCGAGGTGTACTCGCCCTTCAAGTATCCGGAGCGGGCGCTGCGCCGTCGCAACCTGGTCCTGGACGCGATGGCGCGGGAGGGGTTCATCAGCAGGGCGGAGGCCGAGCGGTACAAGCAGGCGCCGCTTCCGACTGAGCCGTACAGCAATGAGGCCGGCGGGCTCGCCCCGTACTTCGTCGAGTGGGTCCGCGGGATGCTCGACGACCGCTACGGCGCGGACCTGTACCAGAAGGGGTACCGAGTCTACACGACGCTCGATGTGGACATCCAGCGCCGCGCGGTCGAGGCGATGCAGGAAGGTTGGCGCTATATCGAGAGTCAGCCCACGTTCCAGCACCCGACCTATGACGAAGTTCACGAGAAGGGGACGGGCGTGAGCGCCGGCGAGACGCCGTACCTGCAGGGCGCGTTCATCGCCATGGAGCCCGAGACGGGCGAAGTGCGGGCGATGATCGGCGGGCGTGACTTCGGCGACTCGAAGTTCAACCGCGCGGTCCAGGCGCGCCGCCAGCCGGGGTCGGTGTTCAAGCCGTTCGTCTACACCGCGGCGATCGCGAGCCGGATCCCCGCCTCCCACGTCATCTTCGACGCGCCTTACGTGGAAGAGATCGGCGACACCGTCTGGGTGCCCAGGAACTTCGGCGGCACTTTCGCCGGGCCGGTCACGCTCCGCGACGCGCTGCGGCGGTCGATCAACATCGTCGCCGTCAAGCTGGGGAAGGAGGTCGGGCTGGAAACCGTAGCCCAGTACGCGCGGCGGCTCGGGATCGAAACGCCGATCCCGCGGGTGCCGGCCACGGCGATCGGTGCCGCGTCCGTGATCCCGATCCAGATCGCGGAGGCGTATACCGCATTCGCCAACCACGGCGTGCGCGTGAAGCCGCGGGCGATCCTCCGGGTCGAGGACGCGGAAGGCAACGTCCTGTGGGAGACCCAGCCGGAACGGGACCAGGTCCTCGACCCGCTCACCGCGGCGATCATGACGGACATCATGAGGCAGGTCGTGGACGGTCCGAACGGCACCGCGGTGTCGGCGGTCCGCGGCCGCGGCGAGAACGTGGTCCTCCCCATCGACGTCCCGGCGGCCGGCAAGACCGGCACGACGAACGACTACACCGACGTCTGGTTCGTCGGCTTCACGCCCGACTTACTGGCCGCGGTGTGGTTCGGATTCGACCGGCCGACGACGATCCTCCCCAACGCGACGGGCGGCGGGCACGCCGCGCCGGTGTGGGGACGGTTCATGCGTTCGATCTACGTGAGCGAAGATTCGGTGCCGCCGCTGCGCCCGACCCCGGCGCCGTGGACCATGCCTTCCGAGCTGCGCGCCCTCGAGATCGACGCCGAGACCGGCAAGCTCGCCACGGAGTGGTGCCCGCTCGATCGCAGCCGCGTGTACACGGAGTACTTCCTCCCCGGCACCCAGCCGACGGAGGTGTGCGAGCTGGAGCCCGGCGGCCTCTTCCGCTCGCCGATCAGCGGCTTCGGCACGCCGCGGGACGTGCAGCCGATGCGCCCCAACGCGCCGCCCACGCCGCTGCAGACGCCGCCCGACACGCTCGAGCGCCCGCGGCCCTGACCGGCCCGGGACGCCGACCGCCCCCGGCGCCGAGCGCCGGGGGCGAGGCCGCGGGGGCCCGAAATGGAAGACGGGGCGTTACCGCCCCGTCCACTCCTCGATCCCGTCGATGGTCATCCGGTGAGAGACGAGAGGCAACGGCGCCGGCGGCGCGTCCTCCGTGATCCGGATCGCCGCCCGTAGCGCGGCAAGCCCTTCCTCCGCGTCCGACTCATTCCGGGCGTACACGGTCGCCAGCGGCTCGCCCCGACCCACGGCCACCCCCGGCTTCGCCGTGATGTGGAACCCGACGCCCGGATCGATCCTGGCGTCCAGCCGGGTCCGGCCGGCGCCGAGCGCGACCGCCGCCCACCCGATCTCGCGCGCGTGGACCTCGGCGACGTACCCGTCGGACGGCGCTTCGAGGACGCGCCGGACCGGCGCCTGGGGCAGGATCCCGGGATCCTCCACGACGGAGGGATTGCCGCCCTGCGCCTCGATGAGTCGGACCATGAACTCGGCGGCGCGGCCGTCGTCCAGCGCCGCCTCGGCGGCGCGCCGGCCCGCTTCGGGGTTTTCCGCGGCACCGCCCAACGCAAGCATCTCGCCCGCCAGCGCGACCGTCACCTCGCGCAGGTCCGCCGGCCCACCGCCGTTGAGCGCGTGGATCGCCTCCTCCATCTCCAGCGCGTTCCCGACCGCGTGACCGAGCGGACGGTCCATTGCGGTGATCAGCGCGACGACCTCGCGGCCGTGGCGTCGCCCGATCTCGATCATCGTCCGCGCCAGCTCCACGGCCCGCCCGAAATCCGGCAGGAACGCGCCGCTCCCGTGCTTCACGTCGAGCACCAGCGCGTCGATCCCTTCCGCCAGCTTCTTGCTCATGATGCTGGACGCGATGAGCGGGATCGACTCGACCGTCCCGGTCACGTCCCGCAGCGCGTAGAGCCGACGGTCGAGCGGCGCGATCTCCTCCGTCTGCCCGATCATCGCACAGCCGATCTGCCGCAGCTGCGCCCGGTACTCGCTCAACGTCAGATTCGTGCGGAACCCCGGGATCGTCTCCAGCTTGTCGAGCGTTCCGCCCGTGTGGCCCAACCCGCGGCCGCTCATCATCGGGACCGGCACGCCGAGCGACGCGACGAGCGGCGCGAGCACGAGCGACACCTTGTCGCCAACGCCCCCCGTCGAGTGCTTGTCGACCTTCACGCCTTCGACGTCGTCGAGCCGGACGACGGCGCCCGAGTGGAGCATCACGTCGACGAGCGTGGCCAGCTCGACGGGCGAGAGGCCGCGGAAATAGACCGCCATGAGGAACGCCGCCATCTGGTAGTCGGGGAGGCGATCCTCCGCGTACGCGCGAAAGAACTCCTCGATCTCGGCGGGCGCCAGATCCTCACCGTCCCGCTTCTTCTGGATCAGTCTATATGCGATCATGTTCAATCGTTGGAGTCGGGCGCGCCGTCCGAAAGCCGGTCCGGCGCCGCTTCGAGTGCGCGTCTGCGGCGCCGGACCGAGCCCCACACCCGGAATATGTCCGCCATCCAGTCGTAGATCGTACGCTGCGAGGCGATCAGCCGCTCGATCCGTTCGCGGCGCTCCTCGAGCGGGAGCATGAGAGCGTCGCGGATGTGCCGGGCGAACGCCTCGGGATCGTACGGATTGACTTCCAGATAACCGTCCAGGTCCTCCGCCGCTCCAGTGAAACGCGAGAGGAGAAGCACGCCGGGGTTGTCCACCTGGCTCGCGGCGAATTCCTTGGCCACGAGGTTCATCCCATCCTGGAGCGAGCTTACGATGCAAAGGTCGGCGGCGCGGTACAAGGCCGCGAGGCGGTCGGTCGAGAGCGAGCGCTTGATCAGGTGCACCGGCCGCCACCGCCGCGTGCCGTAGCGGTCGTTGATCTGCCAGACGAGCCGCTCGACCTTGTGGGTGAGCTCGTCGTACGCGTCGATGTCGGTACGGGAGGGGACAGCAACTTGCACGAAGGTGAACCGCTCGCGGAACTCCGGATACCGCTCCCAGAGGAGGTCGAGCGCCTTCAGCCGCTCGGGCAGCCCCTTGGAGTAGTCCATCCGGTCGACGCCCACGCCCAGCTGACCGCCGTCGAGCACGTAACGCGCGCGGAGCCGCTCGGCCTGAGTCGCCGCCTCGGCGGCCGCGGCGGCGCGGCGGAACGCCTCCACGTCGATCGCGATCGGGAAGGCGCGGACCACGCACTTCCGCCCTCGGAACGACGCGGTACGCGTCTCCCAATCGACGTCAGCGCCGAGGATCGCCTCTGCGCAGTGCAGGAAATGGTTGGCGAACGAGGGGAGCTGGAACCCGACCAGGTCGTTCGCGAGGAGCCCCTCGAGCAGGTCGGCCGCCTGCGGCGCGACGCGGAAGATCTCGAGCGGCGGCCACGGGATGTGCCAGAAGTGCGCGAGCGAAAGGTCCGGCCGCCTCTCGCGCACGAGCCGCGGCGCCAGCGCGAGGTGGTAGTCGTGGAACCAGACGGCCGCCCGGCTCCCTCGCGTTTCGTCCAGGACCGCGTCCGCGAAGCGCCGGTTGACGCGACGGTACCGCTCCCAATGCCGTTCGCGGAGCCGCGTGAGCCCCGGCCTCAAATGGCAGAGTGGCCAGAGGAATTGGTTCGAGAAGCCGAGGTAATACCCATTCACGTCGCGCCGGTCGAGCCAGAGCCGACGCAACGTGTACCGCGGCTGCTCCGGCGGCACCCGGACCCGGTCCTGGGCGTCGACGACGACCGCGTCCGCATCGCCGCTCCCCCACGCGACCCATACGCCGCCGACGCCCTGGAGGAGCGGATCCAGCGCCGATGTGACGCCGCCCGCGGGACGCCGGACCTCGATGTCGCCGACGTCCTCGGACCAGCGGTGCTCGTACGGCTCTCGATTGCTGACCACGACGAAGCGCTCTTCCGGGAACGCCTCCCGGAAGATCCGCCTCATGTCCGAAGCACCCAGCCGAGCTGCCGCGGGGCGCCAGGGACTTCGCATGTCTCAGAAGCTGAATCGGCGACGGCCTGCGCCGAGGGCGGATCGGACGTCGCCCCTCCACTCGTCCAAACGTTCGCCGAGCCCGTCGGTCGCGCCCTCGACGGCGCGCCGGATCCTGCGCCTCGTCCGGCTCCCGCTCTGCGGCGCCGTTAGAAGCGCGATCCCGCCGCCGATCACGAGACCGAGGACGAGCCCGACCACGAAGTTGAACGTCCGTGAACTATTCTGGTACCGCATTGTCGTCGCTCCGGGTGGGGAGTGGGTTTCGGCCCCCGCGAGCAAAGCGCGTGCCCGGCGCGAGCGGAAAAGGCTTTTCGCGTTTTCGACCATCGTTTCCCGGTCCCCGAATCCGGACCGGGCACGATGCAGCGTTGCGGCGTGTGTGGCGAGCTTCCAAATTGCAGCGAAAATGCGCCAGTTTCAAGGCCCGGAGTCCCGCGCTCTCGAGCGTCGTGTGCGACGTGGCACCTGACGTGCAACGTGCCGGCGCGGATGCCCGCAGGACCGATACCGGCTCCTCTCTCGAGAGGTACGGATGGACCAACGGACTGTGCTGCTCGTCGAGGACAACGAAGACAATCGCATCGTGTACGCGACGATCCTGAACTACGAGGGCTTTCGCGTGCACGAGGCGTCCGATGGCGAGGAAGGCATTCGGCTCGCACGCGAGACCAAGCCCGATGCGATCCTGATGGACATCTCGATCCCGGTGATCGACGGCTGGAAGGCCACCGAAATCCTCAAGAAGGATCCCGCGACCGCGCACATTCCCATCATCGCCTTGACCGCCCACGCGCTGGCATCCGACCGCGAGAAGGCGCTCGCCATCGGGTGCGCCGGCTACCTGTCCAAGCCGTGCGAGCCGCGCGCCGTGGTCGCCGAGGTCGAACGGGTGATCGGAGAACGCGCGGCATCGACGAACTAGCCGATGGGGCCGGCGCCACGGAAAGAGTCTCGCGCCCAACCCGGACGCATCCTGGTCGTCGACGACAGTCGCGACAACCTCGAGGTCCTCGCGACGCGGCTCCGCTTCCGCGGTTACGTCGTCGACACGGCGACGTCGGGCGAGGAGGCGCTTGCCCGCGTCGCCGCGGAGCCGCCTGACCTCATCCTCCTCGACGTCATGATGCCGGGGCTCGACGGCTACGAGGTCGCCCGCCGGATCCGGAGCGACCCCGGCCTGCCCTTCATCCCGATCATCCTGGTCACGGCGCGGGACTCGACGCAGGACAAGGTCGCCGGACTGGACGCTGGCGCGGACGACTACCTGACGAAGCCGATCAACTACCCCGAGCTCGAGGCGCGGGTGAGAGCGATGCTCCGCATCAAGGAGCTGCAGGGCGAGCTCGAGGAGAAGAACCGAGAGCTCGCACGCCTGAGCATCAGCGATGGCTTGACGGGACTCTTCAATCATCGTCACATCCAGGAGGTCGTGCACGAGGAGTTCGAGCGCGCGAAGCGGACCCGGGAGCCGCTGGCCGTGGTCATGTTCGACTTCGACCACTTCAAGCGCGTCAACGACACGTACGGCCATCAGGTCGGCGACCGGGTGCTCCAGGAGATGGCGCGCATCCTCCGGAACACGGCGCGTGAGATCGACAAGCTCGGGCGCTACGGCGGGGAGGAGTTCATCGCCGTCCTCCCCGACACCGGGATCGACGATGCGGTCACCTTCGCCGAGCGCGTGCGCGAACGGGTCGAGCGGCATCCGTTCGACGTCGGCCGCGGCGAGCCGATTCACCTGACGGTTTCGGCCGGGGCGGCCACCTATCCGCACCCGGCGGTGTACAATCCGAAGACGCTGATCCATCGCGCCGACCAAGCGCTGTACGCGGCCAAGAACGCCGGACGCAACCGCGTCATACGCTTCGAGAACGGCGCCACCTGAGCGACGCCTCCGGACACACGAACGAGCCGATCATCGACGGAGATGAGGGAGTGAGCGCAGCGGATCTGGCGAATGTGGCACAGCGCGCGGCCGAACTACGGCACCTGCTGAACGAGGCGAACTACCGGTACTACGTCCTCGACAGCCCCACGATGTCGGACGCGGAGTACGACCGCCTCTTCCGCGAACTGCGGGAGCTCGAGGCCGCGCACCCCGAGCTGGTCACGCCGGACTCCCCGACGCAGCGCGTCGGCGCCGAGCCGGCGTCCCAGCTCGCGAAGGTCCAGCACCTCGCGCCGATGCTCTCGCTCGACAACGCCTTCGACTTCGGCGAGCTGCGCGCCTGGGAGGACCGTAACGCGCGCATCCTGAGCGAGGTGCGTGACGCCGGCTACGTCGTCGAGCTGAAGATCGACGGCGCCGCCATCGCGCTGCTCTACGAGGACGGCGTCTTCGTCCGCGGCGCGACGCGCGGCAACGGCGTGATCGGCGAGGACGTGACGCGCAACCTGCGCACGATCCGGGAGATCCCGCTCCGCCTCCGCGACGCCGACGTTCCGGTCCCGCGGCGCCTCGAGATCCGCGGCGAGGTCTACATGTCGTACTCCGGCTTCACCGCACTCAACGAGCGCCGGGCGGCAGCGGGCGAGCCGACGTTCGCCAACCCGCGCAACTCCGCGGCGGGCAGCCTTCGTCAGCTCGATCCGCGGATCACCGCCGAGCGGCCGCTCTCGTTCTTCGCGTATCAGATCCAGCTCGACCCCGACTCCCGGGAGGCGCTCCCGGTCTCGACGCAGGACGACGTCCTCCGGCTCCTCGAGGCGTGGGGGCTCCCGGTCAACCCGGAACGGCGCGTCTGCCGCAACCTGGACGAGGTCGTCGCCTACGCGGAGCACGTCGAGAAGCTGCGCGGCACGCTGGACTACGCGATCGACGGGCTGGTCGTCAAGGTCGCGCCGCTCCGCCTCTGGCCCGAACTCGGGATCGTCGGCGGCCGCGAGCCGCGCTGGGCCATCGCCTACAAGTTCGCGCCCGACCTGGCGACGACGAAGCTCCTCGCGATCGAGATTAACGTCGGCCGCACGGGCTCGCTGAACCCGTACGCGGTCTTGGAGCCCGTCGAGATCGCCGGCGCGACCGTCCGCCTTGCCACGCTCCACAACTTCGAGGACATCGCGCGCAAGGACCTGCGCGTCGGCGACACGGTCCTCGTCAAGCGCGCAGGCGAGGTGATCCCGCAGGTCGTCGGGCCGGTCACGGACCAGAGGACCGGGAACGAGACGCCGTTCGTGCCGCCGGACCACTGCCCGGTCTGCGGCACGCCGGTCGAGCGGCCGGCCGACGAGGTGACGCTGTACTGCCCGAACGGCTCCTGCCCGGCACGGATCTACTGGGGGATCGTGCACTTCGCGTCGCAGGGCGCCATGGACATCCGCGGGCTAGGCGAGCAAACTGTACAGCTCCTCCTCGATCGCGGGCTGGTCCGCGACGTCGCCGACCTGTACGACCTCCGCGCCGAGGACTTGCGGGAGCTGGATGGTTTCGCCGACCTTTCGGCGCGCAACCTGGTCGAGGCGATCCAGGCATCGCGCGATCGGCCGCTGCACCGGCTCCTCTTCGCGCTGGGAGTGCGGCACGTCGGGAGCGTGGCCGCGCAGCAGCTCGCTCGTCATTTCGGTAGCATGGACGCGCTGCTGGCGGCGACGCCCGAGGCGATCGCCGAAGTGCACGGGATCGGCCAGACCACGGCGACGGCGCTCGTCGCGTACCTCGCGGAGCCGAGGAACCGCGAGCTGATCGAACGGCTGCGCGCGGCCGGCGTGAACATGGTCGAGCCCGTCGAGCGCGAAGAGAGCCGTCCTTTCTCGGGCCTCACCTTCGTGGTGACGGGAACGTTGCCGACGCTGAGCCGTAAGGAGGTGACGGCGTTCATCGAGCGACGGGGCGGGCGCGTGGCGGGGAGTGTCTCGCGGTCGACGAACTACGTCGTCGTCGGGGAAGATCCCGGCTCGAAGCTGGACCGTGCCCGCGAACTCGGCGTGCCGATCCTGAACGAGGCCGAGCTGATGGCGCTCGCGGAGGCCCGCGAGGCCGAGACATCCGAGAGGAGCTGAATCTCATGAGCCAGATGCCGACGGATCTGCCGCAAATCGCGCTCCCAGCGGCGTCGCTGCACGCGATGCGGCGCGCGCTGGAAGCGGAGCTCGGCCCGACGGGCGCGGCCCGGGCGCTCCAGAACGCCGGCCACGCAGCCGGGGACGCGTTCCACGCGATCCTGGCCGGGAGCGGCGACGCGTCCGAGCTCCCCGAATCGGAGTTCTGGCGACGTCTCAACGATCTCTTCGCCGAGCGCGGGTGGGGGCGGCTCCACTTCGAGCCGGAGCACCCCGGGATCGGGTCGCTCGAGAGCAGCGACTGGGCCGAGGCGGACCCCGGCGCCGCGTCTCCGCACCCCTGCTGCCATTTCACGGCCGGGCTGCTCGCGAACCTGCTCGGCCGCACCGCCGGGCAGGATGTGGGCATCCTCGAGGTCGAGTGCCGCTCCCGCGGCGACCTGCGCTGCCTCTTCTACTTCGGCGGCGCGGAGGCGCTGCAGCGGGTGTACGTCGCGCTCCAGGAGGGCCGATCGGCCGAATCGGCGCTCACGGAGCTGGGGTGAATGCCCCGCGTCCTCGGCGTCGACTACGGCGAACGGCGAATCGGCCTGGCGGTGAGCGACGAGACGGGCACCATTGCGACCCCGCTCCCGACGCTCCTGCGCCGGCGCGGCAAGCGGCCGCCGGTGGCGCGTGTCGCGGAGATCGCCGGAGAACTCGGCGTCGGGCGCATCGTCGTCGGCCTGCCCCTCACCTCCGAGGGGGAGGAAGACGAATGGACCCGCGAGGTCCGCGATTTCGGTGAGAAACTCGCCTCTCGGACCGGACTGCCCGTCGATTACATCGACGAGAGGTTCACCTCCGCGCGCGCCGAGCGCACCCTCCGCGAGCTCGGCCGCGAGCGGTCGCTGCGGAGCGACAAGGGCATCGTTGACGCGGCCGCGGCGGTCCTGATCCTGCAGGCTTATCTCGATCGGCGGACGAATGACTGAACCGTTGCAGGTGCCCGGAGCCCGCGTGGCCGCCCCGAGGCGGCCACGCGCCGCCAGGACGACCCGCCTCCTCGCGCTCGTCGCCACGGCCTTCGCGGCGGCGTGCGGCGGCGACGGCTCGGGCGAGATCATCCGCGTTCGCGTCCCCAGGGGCGCCAGCTTCTCCGCCGTCGCCGACTCCCTGGCGAACAAGGAGATCGTCCGCGCGCCGGGGCTGTTCCGCGTCTACGCCCGCCTGACCGGCGCCGACCGCAACATCAAGCCCGGGACGTACGGCTTCCGCAAGGGAACCGGCTGGAAGCGCGTCCTCGACGACCTCCACGCCGGCCGGGTCCTGCACGCCCGCCTCGTCATTCCCGAGGGGTGGGACCTCCGCAAGATCGCGCCTCGTATCGCAGCACTGACCGGGCTCCCCACGGACAGCGTGTTCCGCGTCCTCGCGGATACCGCCAGCGCCACGCGGTACGGCGTCCCCGGCCCCACGCTCGAGGGGTATCTCTACCCGGCCACGTACATCTTCCCGGTCGATGGCCCCCTCGAACCGGTCGTCGTACGGCTGACCGACGAGTACAAGCGCCGGTGGACCCCGGCCAGGAGAGCCCGCGCCGATTCGCTCAAGATGAGCGAGCGAGAGGTCGTGACGCTGGCGTCGATCGTCGAAAAGGAAGCCAGGGTCCGGGATGAGATGCCGCTCATCGCCGCCGTCTACCACAACCGCCTGCGCATCGGCTACCCGCTCCAGGCGGACCCGACGGTGCAGTACGCCCTGGGCGAGCACCGGACCCGGCTCCTCTACGCGCACATCGACAGCGTGGCCGACCACCCGTACAACACCTACCGGCGCCGGGGTCTGCCGCCCGGCCCGATCGCGTCGCCCAGCGAGATGGCGATCGATGCGACGCTCTACCCCGCCGACGTGAAGTACCTGTACTTCGTCGCGCGGCCGGATGGGCGCCATATCTTCACGCACTCCCTCGCCGAGCACAATCGCGCCAAGGCCGAGGTCCGCCGGGCGACCCGACGAGCCGGCGTGCCGAGCGGCACGTCGGGCGCGTCTCAGCCCGCGCAGGAGTGAGCGTTCGTGGGCCCGGTCGACCTCGATCTCCGGCTCATCGTCATCACCGACCGCCGGCTCGCGGCGCCGCGGGCGATGGACGACGTCGTCGTCGCCGCCCTCGAGGCCGGGGCGCCGGCGATCCAGCTCCGCGACAAACACGCGACGGCGCGCGAGCTGTTCGAGCAGGCGGTCCGGCTGCGCGCCCTCACGGCACGATTCGGCGCACTCCTCTTCGTCAACGACCGCCTCGACGTGGCGCTCGCAGCCGGGGCGGATGGCGTCCACCTGGGTCCGGACGACATCCCCATCGCCGCCGCTCGCCGTGCGGTCCCCCGCCCCTTCCTGATCGGCTACTCGACCGACGACCCCGCCACAGCGGCGCACGCGGTCGCCGCGGGCGCCGATTACATCGGCTGCGGCGCCGTCTTCGGCACGAGCTCCAAGGCCGACGTCGCCTCGGAACGCATAGGCCCGGAAGGTGTGGCGGCAGTTGCCCGCGCAGTCGACGTCCCCGTCGTCGCCATCGGCGGCATATCGACGGAGAACGTCCACCAGCTCGCCGATACCGGCGCGGCCGGCGTCGCCGTCATCGGCGCCGTCATGGGCGCGGCCGACCCGGCCGCGGCGACTCGCCTGCTCCTCGCGTCCGGGCCCGGAGCACGACGCGACACCGCGGCGGGCGACAAGGTAAACGCCCCCGCGGGCTCGTGACGACCCGCGAGGGCGCCAAAGTACCCCCGCCCGACCAACGCTCCTTGTCGGCCCGCCGCCTCCCGCCGGTCGTGGGCACGGGCCCGGGGCCGATCAGCGCATTCCGTTGCCCAGCGACGTCGGGCCGGCCACGGCCCGCTCCAGTCGAACCTCCATGTCGTACTTCTTCAGGAGCCGGTGCACCGTCTTCCGGTCGATTCCGGCATGCCGCGCCGCCTCGGAGATGTTGCCGTCGTGCCGCTCGAGCAGCGCCCCCAGGTACGCCCGCTCGAACGCCTCGATCGCGCGCTCCTTCGCCTCGTGGAACGGCTGGTCGATGTCCACCGCCACCGGCGACGTCGGCACCCCGAGCGACGAGAGCTTGTCCGGCAGGTCCGCCGCCGTCACCTCCTGCCCCGGGATCGCGAGCGAGACGATCCGCTCCATGAGGTTCTGCAGCTCCCGCACGTTCCCGGGCCAGGAGTGGGCCATCAGCGCCCGCAACGCATCGGGCGACAGGCGGAGGGGCATGTCTCCGTCCCGCCCGTACTTCTCCGCGTACTTCCGCAGGAAGTGCTGTGCGAGGAGCGGGATGTCCTCCCGCCGCGCCCGCAGCGGCGGCACGCGGATCGGCACGACGTTCAGCCGGAAGTAGAGGTCCCGCCGCAGCACTCCTTCCGCGACCGCCTCCTCCGGGTCCCGGTTCGTCGCGGCGATCACCCGGATGTCGATCGGGATCTCGACCTCGCCTCCGACCCGGCGGATCTTCCGCTCCTGGAGCACCCGCAGCAGCTTGGCCTGGAGCTCCAGGTCCATCTCGCAGATCTCGTCGAGGAAGAACGTCCCGCCCGAGGCCGCCTCCATCAGGCCGCGCTTCTGCGTCATGGCGCCCGTGAAGGCGCCCTTCTCGTGGCCGAACAGCTCCGACTCCAGGAGGTTCTCGGGGAACGCCGCGCAGTTGACCGCCACGAAGGGCTGCTCCGCCCGCGGACTGTTCTGGTGGATCGACCTCGCGATCAGCTCCTTCCCCGTCCCGCTCTCCCCGCTGATGAACACGCTCGCGTCCGTCGAGGCGACCCGCAGCACCAACGCGAACACCTGCTGCATCGCCTCGCTCACGCCGATGACGTTCTCCAGCGAGTACCGCTCCCGGAGCTGGCCGCGGAGCCGCTCGTTGTCGCGGGCGAGCCGAACCTGGTTCGCCGCGCGACCGACCAGGATCTGGAGCTGCGTCGCCGTGAATGGCTTCGGGATGTAGTCGTACGCGCCGGCCCGGATCGCCTCGATGCTCGAGTCCACGGTCGCGAAACCCGTGATCATGATCACGAGCGCGTTCGGATCCGCCTGCCGGACCTCCCGCAGGAGCTCCATCCCGTCCATGTCCGGGAGCATCAGGTCGGTGAGCACGATGTCCGGGCGGTGCCGGCGCGCGAGCTCCAGGGCGTCGCGGCCCCGATACGCACTCAACACCTCGTACCCCTCGTGCTCCAACAACCGGGAACAGCTCTTGACGAGCAGCTCCTCGTCGTCGACGAGCAGGATCGTGAGGGGCTCGACCAGCGTCGGCGATTCCATCGCTCAAGCCCTTCCCGGAACGACGAATTGGTGATTGTGCAATCTTGGGCGGTGTTGGCCCAAAATACGCCGAATTCGGCCCGGCTGCAAGAAACCTGTAGTTTTCCGAAGCCTTCCCCGGCCCGCTTCGACGAGAAAAAAACGAGCGTCGACCTGCGGGGTGTGCGGGTCGGCGCTCGTCGTGTGGGGCGAGATTGGGGGCCGGCGGCGACGTACTCTCCCACCCGGTCTCCCGGGCAGT
>Ga0207864_1000459_pt1 | contig 56941 bp, 48 predicted proteins | sample HigsolmetaAR202D_FD_184834 | JGI IMG/M metagenome (GOLD analysis project Ga0207864, IMG submission 184834) | Ionic liquid and high solid enriched microbial communities from the Joint BioEnergy Institute, USA - AR20-2-D (SPAdes) (version 2) ...
GTCCTCCGGCATCCCCCTCTCCCTCAGCCGCCCCCGGATCAGCGGCCCGTAGCGCCCCTGCCGCTCCAGCCACAGCGCCGTCCGCTCCCGGTTCGGACCCGCTAGAAACTCGATCCAGCGCTCGACGTCGTCGTTGTAGGTCACCGGCAGGTCCCAGGTGACCGCAACCGGCGCTTCTTCGGCCCGCGCGGCCGATACCGGCTCCGGCACCGCATCGGCCGGGTCGTTCCCCATCCCGATCCGCCACGTGGTCAGCACCGTCACGAGGATCAGGACCGGGCTCGCAAGGTATTTCCGGCTCCGGAACTGCTTCAGCATCGGAATCCCTCCAGCTACGCAGCCGCGTCGCGCGCTCCGGGCACCGTGGAGACCCGGTGCTCGGGACGCCCGGCTTCGGCGGGCAGCGCCCGCGGCGCGAACCGGCTGCGTGGTCCGTGTGCCGTCCGGCGAGTGGACCGTTCCGTGAACCCACCCCCATTCGACACGACACCCGGGCACATCTCGCAGGGGTGCGCCCGGGTGTCCGGTTCTCGAGTCGTTGACTTATCTTATTGCGTAAATTCCGGTGTGTCAACCAGTTACGGTGATTTTCGCGGGTGCGTTCAGGTGGGCTGGACGATCTCGAGCTGACCGGTGGCCGCGGCCCGGGAGCGGCGGCCGGGGCGCATCGCGCGGCCGCGGGCGGCCCGGCGAATCATCCACTGCTCGCAGGAGCGGCGTGGGAGGCGCCAGCGGCCATCGTCATCCTGCCATGCGCCATCGATGTGCCCGGCCACGGCCCATTCGCGCCAGCGGCGAGCCGTGTAGCCGAAGACGCGGGCGGCCTGGCCGGTGGAGAGGATCTCCGGCGCGCTGGCGGTGATGTCGAGGGCGCGGAGCAGGTCTGCCTTGCGGAGCCTGATGGTGACCACGGCGTCATCCGGGAGGATCGCCAGCGCCGCGAAGAGGTCATGCGGGGTCATCGTCATCCTCGCACCATCCGTCGTCGTGGGGGAAGGTGTCAAGTTGCAGCGGTGATGCGTCTTCGACAAGGGCGGCGGGCGCCGCTGCGCGGTTGCGAAACCGAGTGGCGGGTGGGGATCGTACGGGAGGGGGAGAGGAGGGAACGATGCTCGAACTGCTGGGATTGATCGTTGCGGGCGGCTCCGCCGCGGTGGGCTACGTGAAGTCGCGCCGTTTCGTGCGTGAGCGGCTGCGGTTCGTGGACGCGGCCCAGACGGCGCACGCGCCGTGGATCGCGGGGGCGGCCGCCGCGGCCGTCGCGGCGCCGATCGTGTGGCTGCTGCCGGTGGTGGGCGCGGGCACGGCGATCGTGTTCGGGGTGGGGGTAGGGACGGGCGTTGCCGCGGGCGCGCGGGACATCCGCCGGCTCACGTCCTACTGACGGTGGCTTGCACGCACCTGGCGGCCGCGGCTGACGCGCTACGGTGACGTCTCACCCCCGGCCTGGGGCGGCCGGCGCGCTGCTGATGGCGTCCTGGGATGCGCGTCGGTGGGTCGGTGGGCCAGTGGGCCGGGTGCGCGAGTAGGGGCGCGCTGCGGGGGAGCCGCCCGGCCGACCGGGAGATGGCCACGGCCCGGGTCGGGGGCGCGGGAATCCTGCGGTGTTCGGCGGCGTAGCCGGAGGCGGTCGGCATCGGACGGCGTTTCCGCCCGGGCCGCCCGTCGATGGGGATCCGCGCGTCGGTAGGCGTTGTGCGCGGAGTCGAAACGCCGCCGGGCTCAGGCCGGCCGGACCAGGCGCCGGTCCCGGGAACGGGGGTGGCGACGGGATGCGCCGGCGCGGGCCGATGGCGGCGGATGCTGCGTCCAGTGGCCGGCAATCGATCGGTACGCGGGGGCGCCGAGCGCCCGTCGGCCGTGCGCGGTGCGATGGGGAGGGGGACCGTCCAGGCGCGACGGTACGCGTCCACATGGTGACGAGCATCGGCCGGTGGGCCGGGGCGGTCGGTCGGGGGAGGCGGTCGAGCGTCGGGGCTTGCGCGGCCGGCGGCGGTGCCGGATGGCGAAGCGGGCAGGGAGGGGGGAGCGGTGCTCCATCGGAGCCCGACACGGCGCGCGGCCGCGGAGCAGCGCCGCAGTCGAGCGGGGCCCGGGCGCCGTCTCCGCGAGACGGCGTGCCGGTTCTCCACGGCCGCGCGTCTGGCTGCCGGGGGTACGGTCAGCCGCTGGCCGCACCCCCGGCGTGTTCCGGAATCAGGGAGCGCTTACGGTGTCCGGCTCCTTCCAGAACAGATCGGTCTTGTTGTAAACGGCGGTCTCCTTGAGCTTCGGGCACTCGAACTCGAGGTCCAGCGTCGCCGCTGCGTCGAAGTAGAGCTTCTCGGCGAAGGGGACGGGCGGCGGATGAGCCTCGCCACAGCGCTTGCACCGGTAGTAGACGGGCATGAGCACCTCCTGGTGGCGGGTGGATGAAACAAGAAACGCCCGTGAACCGACAATCGGTCCACGGGCTGAAAAAACCGCGGGCACGGGCACGGAACTCCGGCCCGAGCCCGGCGGCTCGAAGGGATCCCCCCCGGCGGCCGCGCCGCACAGGGGGAGGCAGACGGGGGTGGGAGGGCGGTCGGGTCTCGCACATCACGGGCTGAACCTGCTCCGCTCGATGTACTTCTTGATCTTGTGCTCCCCAGCCCAGACCTTGACGTTCGTCTCGAGATCGATCAAGGCCGCATCCACCTGATAGAAGATAACACGCTCGCGACCCTCGCGGTCCTCGATGGCGTGGAGCTCACCCTGGAGAATGTAACGGGCGCCCAGCTCCTGGCCCAGACGGGCCCGGGTGTCGGCCCGGGCGTGCTCCTGCTGGTCCATCCGCTCCTCGCGGATCTCGCGCCGCTCGTCCGAGCTGGCCACGACCCGGACGAGGCCGGAATTGATGAGCGCGCGTTCGAGGTCCCGCACGAAGGTGGCGACCGGGATGTGTTCCATGGTCCGGTTGCGGAACTCGCCCACGATCACGGTGGGGGGCTCGCCCCCGTGCGTCTCGGCGTACCGTCGGGCCCACGGGTCGTTGAGGCTCTGCTGGATCAGATGGTTCGCCACGAGGCGCGAATCCGTATCGTTCCAGCGGCCCGAGAGATCGGTGACCGCGCTCGGGTCGATCCGGGTGACCCGCTGACCGCCGCATGCGAACACACCGGCCGAGAGCAGGGAGAGGATCAGGAAGGTGGCCCGGGAGGGCCGTGGCGACGAGCGCCCGTCGAGCCGCGTCGGGGCGAGCGTATCCATGAACATGTCGCCTCCGAGTGAGGGCGTCCACGTCTTCTACCCGGCTGGCGGGATCAGGTTCGCGGCGGAAAGTTTCCGGGGGTCAGGGGTACAGATCCGCACCACGAAAGGTAGGGGCCGGGTCGTCCGCGGTGTGCGGGCGCGCGGCCGGGACACGAGTCGTATCGCGGGTGGCGCATGCGTTCGGAGATCACGACGCCGGAAGTATTGAGTGACGAGAGCGCCGTCGAGCTGTCGCTCCGGCCCCGTCGGCTGGCCGAGTTCATCGGGCAGCCCAAGGTGAAGGAGAGTCTGCGGATCGCCATCGACGCGGCGCTGGCCCGCCGTGAGCCGCTGGACCACACGCTCTTCCACGGGCCGCCCGGGCTGGGCAAGACGACGCTCGCGATGCTGATGGCGCGGGAGCTGGGCGTGAGCGTGAAGACCACGTCCGGGCCGGTGCTCGAGAAGCCGGGCGACCTGGTGGGGCTCCTGACGAACCTCAAGGAAGGGGACATCCTCTTCATCGACGAGATCCACCGGCTCCGGCCGATCATCGAGGAGTTCCTCTACCCCGCGATGGAGGACTACAAGATCGACATCCGGCTGTCGGACGGTCCCCGGGCGCAGACGATCACGATGCCGATCGAGCGGTTCACGCTCGTCGGTGCGACGACGCGCTTCGGGCTGCTGACGCCGCCGATGAGGGCGCGGTTCGGCATCATCCAGCGGCTCAACTACTACTCGACGGAGGACCTGTGCGTGATCGTGCAGCGGAGCGCGGAGGTCCTGGACGTGGAGTGCACGCCGGAGGGGGCGCTGGAGATCGCGCGGCGCTCGCGGGGCACGCCGCGGGTGGCGAACCGGTTGCTGCGCCGGGTGCGGGACTACGCGCAGGTCCGGGCGGAGGGAGTGATCACGGCGGAGGTGGCGGCGGAGGCGCTGCGCATGCTGGACGTGGACGAATACGGGCTGGACGAGATGGATGCCCGGGTCCTCAAGACGATCATCGAGCAGTTCGACGGCGGCCCGGTCGGCCTGAACACGCTCGCCGTGGCGGTGGGCGAGGATGCGGGTACGCTGGAGGAGGTGTACGAACCGTTCCTGATCCAGAACGGGTTCCTCATGCGCACGCCGCGCGGCCGGGTGGCCACGAGCAACGCCTACCGCCGCTTCGGGTACGCGCTTCCCGCGGAGCGGGAGGCGGAGGCCGGGGCGCAACCCGACCTGTTCGGCGGATCGTGATCGAGATCGTCCGTCTGTCGGTCTCGGAGTGCCGCCTGCTGGCGGAGCGGTACGAGGTGCACGGCAACTCGCACCGGCGCATGGCCTCTGCGCTGCGGGAGTCCGGCAAGGAAGAGATGCTGCGCCAGCTGCGGTTGTTGCGCGGGATCGAGCGGCGATTCGCGGTGGACCTCGGCGCGCTCTGCCACAAGTTCGAGCACCGCAACGACGCGGGCACGCACCCGATCGAGCGGATGGTGCTCGGCTACGTGGCGTCCTTGCGCTGCGGCGCGGACGGCCAGACGGAGCTGCTCGTGTACGTGGACCGGGTCCGACAGGTCCGGGCGCTGATCGACCAGGGCAGGGCGGTGCATGAGCCCGAGTGACGTGCCCGGCCAGGCCGAGCGGGAGGGGGAGGTGAGGAGCCCGGAGCAGTACCCCACATCTGCGTTCGACTACGAACTCCCGCCAGAGCTGATCGCGCGCTATCCCGCGGCGGAGCGGGATCGGAGCCGGCTGCTCGTGGTGCACCGGGGGACCGGGGCGCTGGAGCACCGGGAGTTCCGGGACCTGGTGGCATTCGTCTCTCCGGGCGACGTCCTGGTGGTCAACGACACCCGCGTGATCCCGGCCCGCCTCGTGGGGCGCAAGCCCACGGGTGCCGCGGCCGAGGTCCTGCTGCTCCGGCCGGCGCCGGAGGCCGGTGCGGACGTCTGGGAAGCGCTCGTGCGCCCGGGCGGCAAGCTGAAGCCGGGCCGCCGGGTCGAGGTGGCGGACGACCTCACGGTGGAGATCGTGGATTCGACGCCGTCCGGGGGCCGCCTGGTCCGGCTCGACACGCCGCTCCCCGTCCAGGAGGCGCTCCGCCGCTACGGCCGCGTGCCTCTCCCACCGTATCTCGAGCGCGAGCCCGAGCCCCAGGACGCGGAGCGCTACCAGACCGTCTTCGCGGAGCACGAGGGGTCGGTTGCCGCGCCCACCGCGGGGCTGCATTTTACGCGGGCTCTACTGGCATGCCTCGAAGCGCGTGGCGTGCGCGTGGCGCGGGTACAGCTCCACGTCGGTGTCGGAACGTTCCGGCCGGTGGAGGTCGAAGACCCGGCACGGCACCGGATGCACGCCGAGCAGTACGTCGTGCCGGACGCGGCGGCCGCGGTCATGAACGAGGCGCGGGCGCGAGGGGGCGCGCTCTGGGCCGTCGGCACGACCGTGGTGCGGACGCTCGAGACGGTGGTGGACGACGACGGCGTGATCCGGCCCGGGGCCGGGTGGACCGACCTCTTCATCCGGCCGCCGTACCGGTTCCGGGCGGTCGACCGGCTGATCACGAACTTCCACCTGCCGCGCTCGACGCTGCTCATGCTCGTCGCCGCGTTCGGGGGATACGAACTGACGATGCGCGCGTACCGCGAGGCCGTGGCCCGGCGCTACCGGTTCTATTCGTACGGCGACGCCATGGCGATCCTATGAGTGGTACATTGCGGCAGGATCCGGCGGGGAGTCCGCCGCTCTTCGGTTTCGAGATCAAGGCTACGGACGGGGCGGCCCGGACGGGCCGGTTCCGGCTCCCGCACGGGGTGGTGCACACGCCGGCGTTCATGCCGGTCGGCACGCAGGCCACGGTGAAGACGCTGACGCCGGGCGAGGTCGAGCGGGCCGGCGCGGAGATCGTGCTTGCGAACACGTACCATCTCTTTCTCCGCCCGGGGCACGAGCTGGTCCGGGAGCTCGGCGGGCTGCACCGGTTCATGCGGTGGAACCGGCCGATCCTGACGGACTCGGGCGGCTTCCAGGTGTTCAGCCTCGCGGCGATCAACCGGGTGAGGGATGACGGGGTGGAGTTCCAGAGCCACATCGATGGCTCGCGCCACCTGTTCACGCCGGAGCGGGTGATCGAGATCCAGCAGGCGCTGGGTGCGGACGTGATCATGGCGTTCGACCAGTGTCCGCCGGGGCAGGCGGACCGGGCGCTGGCGGAGGAGGCGCACGAGCGGACGCTGCGCTGGCTGGAGCGGTGCATGGTCCGGTTCCGGCAGCCGGGCCCGTGGGACGGCGATGGGCGCCGGCAGACGCTGTTCCCGATCCTCCAGGGCTCCACCTTCCCGGATCTGCGGCGAGACGCGGCCCGGCGGGTCCTGGAGCTGGGGGACTGGCACGGCATCGCCGTGGGCGGGCTCTCGGTCGGCGAGCCGAAGCCCGTGATGTACGAGATGCTGGAAGTCCTGGAGCCGGAGCTGCCGCCGGCGCTGCCGCGCTACCTGATGGGCGTGGGGTACCCCGATGACCTGCTGGAGGCCATCGCCCGGGGCTTCGACCTGTTCGACTGCGTGGCGCCGACCCGGAACGGTCGGAACGGCACGGCGTGGGTCGAGGAGGAAGGGCAGGTCAACATCCGGTCTCTCCGGTTCCGGTCCGATCCCGGGCCGCTCGACCCGACGTGCGACTGCGAGACCTGCCAGGGCTACAGCCGGGCGTACCTGCGGCACCTGTTCGTGGCGGGCGAGGTGCTGGGGCTGCGGTTGCTGTCGTTGCACAACGTGCGCTTCCTGATCCGGCTCGCGGAGCGCGCGAGGAAGGAGATCGAGGCCGGCACGTTCGCCGGCTGGAGTGAGGACTGGCTCGCCCGCTATCGGCGGTCGCGTGCCGCAACCGAGGGAGGGACGAATTGATGTGGAACATGCTGGCGCTGGCCGCGCCCCAGGGTGGGGGGAGTGCGGGACTCGCCCTCTTGATCCAGTTCGTGGCGATCATCCTGATCTTCTGGTTCCTGCTCATCCGGCCGCAGCGGCAGGCGCAGAAGCGGCACCAGGAGATGATCGCCGCGTTGAAGAAGGGTGACCACGTGATGACGGATGGTGGGATCATCGGAGAGGTCGTGCACCTGAAGGAGGACCGGATCACGATCAAGACCGCGGAGAACACGCGGATCGTGGTGGCGCGTCCGAAGATCGCGCGGGTGTTCACGGAACCGCAGGCGAGCTGAGGCAGGTATCGGAATGGCGGTGAGGGAGATCCGCATCCTGGGCGATCCCGTGCTGCGGCGGAGGGCGGAGCCCGTGACCGTGATCGACGACGAGATCCGCCGTCTCGTGGAGGACATGGTCGAGACCATGTACGATGCGGACGGGGTCGGGCTCGCGGCGCCGCAGGTGGGAGTCAGCCGGCGGGTCATCGTGGTGGACACGCGGGAGCCGGGCGTGCCGAAGCTCGCGCTCATCAATCCGGAGATCGTGGAGCGGAGCGACGAGCTGGATCGGGGCGAAGAGGGGTGCCTGAGCATCCCGGGGCTGAAGGAGATCGTGGAGCGGCCGGACCGGGTGGTGGTGGAGGCGCAGGACACGTCGGGCCAGCCGGTGCGGATCGAAGCGGAAGGGCTGCTCGCCCGCGTGCTCCAGCACGAGGTGGATCATCTGGACGGGATCCTGTTCATTGACCGGGTGAGCCCGCTGAAGCGGCAGATGCTGATGAAGCGCTGGCAGAAGGTCAAGCCGTAGGCGGACGCGTGCGCGTACTCTTCTGGGGGACTCCGGATTTCGCGCTGCCATCGCTGCGTGCGCTTCTCGGTGAAGGGCACGACGTGGTGGGCGTGGTCACGCAGCCGGACCGGGCGGCGGGGCGGGGGCGGGTGTTGCGCCCGCCGCCGGTCAAGCAGCTCGCGGAGCAGGAAGGGCTGCCGGTGCTCCAGCCGGAGCGGGCGCGGGGCGAGGCGTTCCTGGACCGGATCCGGGCGCTGGACCCGGAGGTCTCGGTGGTGGTGGCGTACGGTCAGATCCTGACCCGGGAGGTCCTGGAGGCGCCGCCGCTGGGCTCGATCAACGTGCACGCGTCGCTGCTCCCGGAGCTGCGGGGCGCGGCGCCGATCAACTGGGCGATCATCCGCGGCCACACGGAAACGGGCGTGACCGTGATGCGCATGGTCGAGCAGATGGATGCGGGGCCGATCCTGGTCCAGCACCGGGAGCCGATCGGGCCGGACGAGCGGGCGAGCGACCTGGCGGTACGGCTGAGCGAGCTGGGCGCGGCTGCGCTGGTCGAAGCGCTTGCATTGCTGGAGGCGGGGCTCCTGGAGGCGGTGGAGCAGGATCACTCCCGGGCCACGTACGCGCCGCGGCTGCTGCGGGAGCATGCGCGGATCGACTGGTCGCTGGACGCCGAAGCGGTGGCCCGCTGGATCCGGGGGCTGGACGAGGTCCCCGGGGGATGGACGACGTGGGGCGGCGAGGAGGTCAAGGTGTACCGCCCGCTGCCCGAGCCGGGCCATGTCCATGATGCCGCGCCCGGCACGATCCTGGACGTGCGGCCCCGGGACCCGGCGGCCGGCCTCCTGGTGGCGTGCGGCCGGGGCGCGGTCTGGATCCGGGAGGTCAAGCCGGCGGGGAAGCGCCGGATGTTGACCGTGGAGTGGTTGCGGGGGCGGGGCCCCGCACCGGGCGACCGGTTCGAGTGATGCTGCCGCGCCTGCACCTCATCACGGACGACGCCGTGCTGGCCTCGCCCGGGTTCCTGGACGGTGCGCGGTGGGTCCTGCGGGAGCAGGGCGCGGGCGTGGCGCTGCACCTGAGGGGGCACGGGACGTCGGCGGGGATCCTGTACGAGCTCGCCCGGGCGCTCGTGGCGGAGGCGCGAGAGACGGGCGGGTGGGTGCTGGTGAACGACCGGGTCGACGTGGCGCTCGCGGTCGGCGCGGCCGGCGTGCAGCTCGGGCGGCGGTCGATCCCGGTTCGCGCCGCGCGGGATGTGCTCGGCGCCGGCGCGAGGATCGGGTACTCGGCGCACGACCCGGACGAGGCCGCGGCGGCGGGTCGGGACGGCGCGGACTTCATCGTGCTCGGCGCGATCTGGGAGACGGCCTCCCACCCGGGCGAGCGCCCCGCCGGGCTGGAGCTGCTGCGGGCGGCCACGGCCCGGGCCGCGGCGCCCATCATCGCCATTGGCGGGGTCACGCCGGAGCGGGTGGCGGAGGCGGTGGCTACGGGCGCGTACGGCGTGGCCGTGCTCGGCGGCGTGTGGCGCGCGGCGGACCCGGCGGCCGCGGCGGCGGCCTATCGGGAAGCGCTCCAGGCCGCCGAAGGTCGCTGCGCGACGTCGCGTACAGCATGAAACCAACGGGGCAGGGCATGACGCAGGAAACCATAGAGATCACGTTGAACGGGCAGCCGCGGCGGGTGGCCGCGGGGCACACGGTGCTCTCGCTCCTGAACGAGCTGGGCCTGCACCCCGGCCTGGTCGTGGTCGAGCACAACCGCGAGATCCTGGAGCGGGCCAGGCTCGGGTCCGTGCCCGTCGGCGCGGGCGATGTGATCGAGGTGGTCCACTTCGTGGGCGGCGGATGAGGGCCACCGCAATCTGAGCGACGGAGGTACCATGACGACGACGACACAGCCGGTCACGCGCGACGTGCCGTTCGTGATCGGAGGGCGGGAGTTCCGGTCCCGGCTGATGGTGGGGACCGGGAAATACCGCACGAACGAAGAGATGGTGGCGGCGATCGACGCATCCGGCGCGGAGATCATCACCGTCGCGGTGAGGCGGGTCGACCTGGACCGGACCAAGGAGGAGGGGATCCTCTTCCACCTGGATCCCAAGCGCTACTTCCTGCTGCCGAACACGGCGGGTTGCTATACCGCGGAGGAGGCGGTCCGGTATGCGCGGCTCGCGCGCGCCGCAGGGCTGAACGACTGGGTCAAGCTGGAGGTGATCGGCGACCAGCGGACGCTGCTCCCGGACGTGATGGCCACGCTGGAGGCGGCGAAGACGCTGGTGGCGGATGGTTTCAAGGTGCTCGCGTACACGAACGAGGACGTGGTCACCGCGTTGCGGCTGGAGGATGCCGGCTGCGCCGCGGTCATGCCGCTGGCGAGCCCGATCGGGAGCGGGCTCGGGCTGGTCAACCCGTACTACATCCGGGAGATCAAACGGCGGCTGAGCGTGCCGGTGATCGTGGATGCGGGCGTGGGCACGGCCTCGGATGCGTGCGTGACCATGGAGCAGGGCGTGGACGGGATCCTCATGAACACGGCGCTGGCCGAGGCGCAGGACCCGGTGGCCATGGCGCGGGCGATGCGGCTGGCCGTGGAGGCGGGCCGGCTCGCGTACCTGGCGGGTCGGATGCCGCGGCGGGAGGTGGCCGTGCCGTCGTCGCCCGTAACGGGCATGCTGGATTGACGGTCACTCCTGCACGGTGGGCCGCGCTGGACGTGCTCCGGTCCGTGAGGCGGGGCGAGCTCGCGGACCGGGCGCTGGCGCGGGCCCAGGAACGTGTCTCGCCCCGCGACCGCGCGTGGCTGCAGGAGCTGGTCTACGGTACGCTCCGGCTGCGCGGCCGGCTGGATCATCTGCTCGGGCAGCTCGTGAAGCGGGGGCTCGAGCGGCTCGATCCGGACGTGCTGGACCTGCTCCGGTTGGGCGCGTACCAGATCCTCGAAATGCAGGCGGTGCCGGTGTACGCCGCGGTGTCGCAGACCGTGGAGGCCGCGAAGGCGGTGGCCGGCCGCGGGGCGGGGGGGCTGGTGAACGGCGTGCTGCACTCCCTCGTCCGTCGGCTGGACGAGCTGGAGGTGCCGGACTTCGACCGGGATCCGGTGGGGTACCTCGTCGCGTGGGGCTCGCACCCGCGCTGGCTCGTGGAGCGGTGGGTCCGCCGGTTCGGCGAGGAGGGCGCCCGGGCGCTGGTCGAGGCGAACAATCGGCGGCCGGAGTTGTATGTACGCCCGCTCGGCATGGGGCCGGACGTGGCGCGGGAGATCCTGGCCGGGGCGGGCATTGCGGCCGAGCCCGTGCCGTTCGCGCCGGATGCGCTCCACATCCTGCCCCCGGCATCGGCGGCGCAGGTGCTGGAGGTGATCCCGGCCGTGGTGCAGGATCCGGCGGCGTCCCTCGTCACCCGGTTCGTGGACCCGCCGGAGAACGTCCGCGTCGCGGACCTCTGCGCCGCGCCCGGCGGCAAGGCGCTGGGGCTCGCGGACGGCGGGCGCTACGTGGCGGCTGCGGATCTCTCCTGGAACCGGATGGCCCGGCTGCGCGAGAACGCGGAACGGGTCGGGACGGGGAATCTCGGCCTGCTCGTCGCCGACGCCCGGAGACCGCCGCTCCGCCCCGTGGAAGTCGTGCTGATCGATGTGCCGTGCACCGGGACCGGCACCTTCCGCAGACACCCGGATGGCCGGTGGCGGATCGGTCCGGAGGACCTGGCCGCGCTGGCCGCGCTCCAGGCGGAGATCCTCGAGGCTGCGGCCGGCATCGTCGCACCGGGTGGCATCCTGGTCTACGCCACGTGCTCTCTGGAACCCGAGGAGAATGAAGATCAGGTGGACGCATTCCTGAACCGGCACCCCGAATTCACCCTGGCGCCTCCGCCCGCCACCCTCGACCCGGACGTGCTGGACGAACGGGGGCGGCTCGTGGTCCTGCCTCACCGCAACGGCGTGGACGGCGCGTTCGCCGCGCGCATGGTGCGTCGATGAGCGTGCGTATCGGGGACTCGATCCGCCGCCGGCGGGGGCACCGGACGCGGCCCGCGGCGAAGCGCGGCTTCCCATGGGCGAGGTGGCTGGTGTACTTCGCAATCACGGCCGCGATCGCCTTCGGGGCGGGTTACGCCGTGTCCGCCTACGTTCTCTTCCCCGCGCCCGAGCAGCCCACGGACGGCATCCCGGTGCCCGCCCTCACGGGGAGGTCCCTCCGGGACGCGGAGCACCACCTCCAGCAAGCCGGTCTGGCGCTCGGCGACGTCGAGGAGATCCCGCATCCGTCGGTGCCCGCCGGGATCATCGTGGCGCAGAGCCCCGTGGCTGGCCAGCAGCTCCGCCCCGGAGCCAGCGTCGGCGTGGGGGTCAGCGCTGGCCCGGTCCGGGTGGCCGTGCCGGACGTGACGGGTTTCCGGGCGGCCCGCGCCGCCGCGCTCGCCGCGCGCCTCGGGTTCACCGTCGAAGAGATCCAGGAGGAGTCGCTCTTCCCGGCCGGCCAGGTGATCCGGGTCGAGCCGGAGCCGGGCACGTCCCTCCAACTCCCCGCGACCATCGTGCTGGTGATCAGCGCCGGTCCGCCGCAACCCGAGGAGGAGGAGCTGCTCGGCGTGCCGGTGGACACGCTTGAGATCCCGCCATCGGCGGACACCTTGCAGCACGGGACCCGGGAGCCGCCGGGGTAGGGAACAATCGACCGGCAGCGTGCTATAAGTGCGCGCCGTACGGAGCGTAGCGATTGAGCCGAAGCGGAGATGAGCGACCGCGCGCGCAACTGGCTGTACACGGGCGCCACCCTGGTCGTGATCGGCGTGCTGATCACGCTGGGCTGGTCGCAACGCAGCCGGTTCGCGCCGCTCGACCGGGGCTCCGTGGCGCCCGGGTTCGCGCTCGTCTCCCTGGAGCGTGATACGATCCGGCTCGCGGAGCAGCGGGGGCGCGTGGTCTTGCTGAACTTCTGGGCCACGTGGTGCGCCCCGTGCCGCTGGGAGATGCCGGCGCTCGACCGGGTGCACCGGGAGCTGGGGGCGGAGGGGCTCACGGTGCTCGCGGTGAACGTCGACGCGGCGCCGGGGGCGGTGGACGGATTCGGCTACCCGGGCGGGGATGTGGGCGGGTTCGCGCGCGAGCTCGGCCTCGGGTTCCCGATCCTCCTCGATCCGTCCGGGCAGGTTCTGCGGCGCTACCGGGTCACCGGGCTGCCGACCACGTTCCTGATCGACCGGGAGGGCCGGGTCGTGGAGAAGGTGGTCGGCCCCGTGGAATGGGATCAGCCGCCGCATTCGACGCGGATTCGCAGGTTGCTGGAGATCTGATGTTGCGGTTGTTGCTGAACCTCCTGACACGCAACCTCACGCTGAAGCTCACCGCGCTGGTCCTGGCGATCCTGCTGTGGACGGCGATCAAGGCGGAAGCGCCGATGCGGGTCTCGATCCCGGACATCGCGGTGGAGGTCGCGGTGCGGGACCCGCGCTGGCACCTGGCCGCGCCGCCGACGCCGGCCACGGTGACGGTGGTGTTCACCGGCCCGGTGCGCGAGCTGGTCCGGCTCGCGAGCGAACGGCCGCGCATCGTCGTGCCCATCGAGCAGGTCTCCGACTCCATGGAGCTGCGCCAGCTCCAGACGCGCTGGGTGCAGTTCGCCCCCGGATTCGAGCGGACCCGTGCGGAGGACGTCCGGCCGGCCACGATCAGTCTGCTGTTCGAGCGGCTCACCACGCGGGTGGTCCCGCTGCACGTGTCCACGCGCGGCGATCTGCCGGAAGGGTACGAGCTGGCGGGCGCGGTCGAGGCGGATCCGGTGGCGGTCCGGGTGAGCGGGCCACGAGGCCGGGTGGAGGAGCTGGATGTGCTCCCGCTGCCTCCTGTGGACCTGGCCGGGCTGAGCGAGACGGCCACCATCACGGTGGCGGTGGACACGACCGGGCTCGGGGACCTGGTGATCGATCCGATGCGCATCCGGCTCACGGTTCCGGTCCGGGCGAAGCCGAAGCCGGACGAGCAACCCGGCACGGAGGCGCCCTGATGGCCGCGGCATCGGACACCCTGGTGCTCGGCGTCGAGACGTCGTGCGACGAGACGTCCGCCGCGGTCCTGCGCGGCGAACGGGAGCTGCTCGGCCATGTGATCCTGTCCCAGGATGAGCACGCGGTATTCGGTGGCGTGGTGCCGGAGATCGCGTCCCGGGCGCACCTGCGGGTGATCGACCCGGTCGTGGCCGAGGCGCTCCGACAGGCCGGGGTCGGGCTGGACCGGATCGATGTGTTCGCCGCGACGGCGGGGCCCGGACTCATAGGCGCGCTACTGGTCGGGCTGACCTGGGCCAAGGCGGCGGCGTACGCTCTCGGCCGGCCGCTCGTCCCGGTGCACCACATGGAGGCGCACCTCTTCGCCGCGAGTCTGGAGGACGACGCGGCTACGCCGCCCTTCGTGGCGCTCCTCGTCTCCGGCGGTCACACCATGCTTCTTTGGGTCCCGGCGTGGGGCGAATACGAGCTCCTCGGCGAGACGCGGGATGACGCCGCGGGCGAGGCGTTCGACAAGGTGGCGAAGATCCTGGGGCTCGGCTTCCCCGGCGGCCCGCGGATCGAGCGGATCGCCCGGGAGGGCGATCCGGGCGCGCACCGGTTCCCGCGGCCGATGCTGGCGAGCAACCAGCAGCCCGGGGATCCGGACTACTACGACTTCTCGTTCAGCGGGCTCAAGACCGCGGTGCTGAACCGGGTGCGGGAGCTGGAGGCGGAGGGGTGGCTGGAAGCGGAGACGGCGAACCTCGCGGCGTCGTTCCAGGCGACGGTGGTGGATGTGCTGGTGGCGAAGACGATGCGCGCCGTGGAGGCCACCGGCTGCCGGCGGGTGTTGCTGGGGGGCGGGGTGTCCGCGAGCAGGGCGCTGCGTGCGGCGCTGGCGGACGCGCTCGGCCCGTCGGGAACGCTGTTCTACCCCACGCCGCGGCTCGCCACGGACAACGCCGCAATGGTGGCCCGGGCGGGGCTCTTCCGGTACCGTCGGGGCGAAGTCGCGGGTCTGGACACCACGGCGCTGGCGGACCTGCCGTTCCCGGGCCTCCGTCGGGTGGGTGGCTCCTAGGAGGCGCGGTGCTCAAGCTGCTCCACGTCTCGGACCTGCATTTCGGCCCGGCGTACCTGCCCCGGGTGGGTGCAGCGCTGCTCCGGGCTGCGGAGGCGCTCGCGCCGGACATCATCGTGGCGAGCGGCGACTTCACGCAGCGTGCGAAGCGGGTGCAGTACGCGGAGGCGCGCGCCTTCCTGGAGCGGCTGCCCCCGGTGCCGCGGATCGTGGTGCCCGGGAACCACGATGTCCCGCTCTACCGGGTGGCCGAGCGGCTGTTCAAGCCCTACGCGCTGTACCGGGAGTACATTTCGCGGGATCTGGACACGGTGCTCGTTCGTGAGGACGTGGTGATCGTGGCGCTGAACACCACCACGCCGTACCGGGCGATCGTGAACGGGCGGATTCGCCGGGAGCAACTCGAACTCTGCGCCCGCGTGTTCCGTGACGCGCCGTCGGGCGCCGCCCGGATCGTGGTGGCGCACCACCATTTCGCTCCGGCGCCCGACTACGAGGGGGGCAAGGTGCTCCCCGGCGCGAAGGGCGCGCTCGACCGGTTCGCGGACCTGGGGGTGGAGCTGATCCTGGGCGGACACCTGCACCGGGCGTACATCGGGAACTCGCTGGACGTCTATCCGGGTCGGGAGCGGGACCACGGGATCATCATCGTGCAGGCGGGCACGGCGACTTCCCGGCGGGGGCGTGCGCGGGAGCGGGAGAAGAACTCGTTCAACGTCATCGTCCTCGACGACGCCACGATCCGGGTCACGCACTACATGTACTTCGAGGAGTCGGACGCGTTCGAGCCGCTGAGCCGGCACGTGTTCCCGCGGGCCGGGCGCCGGTACCTGGCCGCGCCGGGGGAGGCGGGGTGCGGGGGGATCGAGGGCTCCGACCTCCGGCCATTCGCTGGACGGCCCATCGGAAAGGGAGATTGAGGATGGCGACTCCCCGGACGTGTGGAGGCGCGTGGATGGCCGCCGCCGGCGGATTGCGCGCGTACACGCTCGGGCTCCTCATCGCCCTGGTCGCCGGGCTGTTCCTCACGCCCGCGGACACCCGTGCACAGGTACGGTTGCCGCGGGACAGCATCGAGGTGGGCCGGCTCCGCTTCGAGGGCGTGCAGACCGTGCCGGAAGAGCTGGTCCGCGCGTCGATCGTGACGAGCGGGCCACGGTGCCGCAATCCCGTGCTCTTCCTGGCGTGCTGGGCCGGGTTGGGCCTCGAGCGCACGTACCTGGACGAGAACGTGCTCCGGGCGGACGTGCTCCGGCTCCGCGTCTTCTACTACCAGCGCGGGTACCGGAACGCCGCCGTGAACGTGGATTACACCGTGGAGGGCGGCCGGGCGGACGTCGCCTTCACCATCGAAGAGGGCGTCCCGGTACGGGTGGCCTCCATCGAGATCGAAGGGGGGAGGGAACTCGTCCCGGGCGACGTCGCCGAGCGCCTCCCGCTGCGCCGTGGCAACCCCCTCGACCTCGTCTCCCTTGAGGCGAGCCGGGACACGCTCCTCGCCATTCTGAAGAACCGCGGCTATGCCCACGCCGAGGTCCTCTCCAGCTACCTGATCCCCCGCAGCGATTCGCTCCGGGCGCAGGTGAAGTTCGAAGTCCACCCCGGGGCGCTCGCCCGGTTCGGCGAGATCACCGTGACCGGGGCGGATCGGGTGTCGCCCTCGGTGGTGCGGAAGATGCTCACCTTCGAGGAAGGCGACCTCTACCGGCAGGACGAGTTGCTGCGGAGCCAGCGCAACCTCTTTGGCCTCGAGATCTTCCGGCACGTCGAGGTGCGGGCGGACCTGGCCGCGGAGGCGGACAGCGTGGTCCCGGTCCGCGTCCAGCTCAACGAGGGGAACGTGCACCGGGTACGCGCCGGGGTCGGCATGAGCACCGCCGAGTGCGGCAACGCCGAGGGGCGCTGGGTCAGCCGCAACTTCTTCGGCGGCGCCCGCCGGCTCGAGGTGACCGGCCGTGTCTCGAACGTGCTGGCCGAGCGGCTCGGTCAGTTTCCTTGCTTCGACACGGGCACCGGGGTCTACAGCGAGCTGAACGGGTCGATCGCCGCGGACTTCGCGCAGCCGTGGTTCTTCAGCCCGCTCAACACGTTCGGCGCCGGCACCTTCTTCGAGCGGCGAAGCGTGCCGGACGTGTTCGTGCGCACCGCGCTCGGCGGCTACCTGTCGCTGAGCCGCGCGCTGGGGCCGCGCAAGTCGGTGACCGTGAGCTACCGGCCGGAGCTGACCCGGCTGGACGCGGAGGGGGACCTCTTCTTCTGCATCAACTTCGTGTCCTGCGCGGTGCGGGACATCCCGGTGCTGCGGGAGCGCCACTGGCTCGCCCCGTTTGCGGCGACCTTCACCCGGGACCGTACGAACGCGATCTTCTCCCCGACCCATGGAGACATCATCCGGATCGATGCGGAGTTCGCTTCGGACGAGACCGGCTCGGACTTCTCCTATGCGCGGATCGCGGCCGAGATGAGCGTGTACCGGGAGGTGGCGCGGGGGGTGGTCCTGGCCGCCCGGGTGAGCCCGGGGTGGGCGCGCTCGACCGGTGAGCCCGGGGCCGGCAAGGGGCTCGGGCTGCACCCCCAGAAACGCTTCTTCTCGGGCGGACCGAACAGCGTTCGCGGGTTCCCGCAGTACCGGCTCGGGCCGCAGGTCCTGCAGGTGGATTCGCGAGATCTGATCGCGCCCGTGGAGCAGGGGGGCGCGGGGTGCACGGCGGAGTCGATCGCCGACGGGAGCTGTGACGCGAGGGGGCTCGATCCGGGCAGGTTCACGGTCCGGCCGGTCGGGGGCGCCGCGCTGTTCGAGGGCAATCTGGAGCTGCGTTTCCCGCTCTACGGCGACAAGCTGCGCGGTGCGTTGTTCCTGGATGTGGGCCAGGTCTGGCCCGAAGCGGACGAGGTCCGGCTCGGCGACCTGGCCTGGTCACCGGGCTTCGGGGTCCGGTACGCCACGCCCATCGGCCCGATCCGCGTGGACGTGGGGTACAACGGCCGCGGGGGCGAGCCGCTGCCGGTCATCACGAATGACGTCGAGGACCGGTCGCGGCTCCGTCCGCTGGACACCCCGGTCGTTTGGGAGCCGAACGCCGGCGGATTCCTGAACCGGCTCCAGCTCCACCTCTCCATCGGCCAGGCGTTCTGACCATGGCCCGCTCGCTCCGTATCTCCGCGGTCCTGCTCGTGGTCCTGGGCGCGCTCTTCGGCGCCGGCGTGGTGGCCATCCTGGTCATGACGCGCACGGACTGGGGCGTGGAGCGGGTGCGGAGGTTCGCGGTGTCCAGGGTCGGCCAGGCGATCGATGGGTCGCTGGATGTGCAGCGGGTGACCACCGTGGGCCTGCTCGGCGGCGCCACGCTGCACGACGTGTCCATCGACGACCCGCTCGGCCGGCCGTTCGTCCGGCTGGACAGCGTGAGCGTTCGGTACAACCTCCTGGACCTGGTCCGCGGGAGGATCGTGCTCGATTCGGCGCAGCTGTGGGGCGCGCAGATCTACCTGGAGCGGCTCCCCGGGGACACCCGGTGGAACTTCGAAAGGATCTTCGGCGGCGATGATGACGAAGAGTCCGACAGTCGGCGTCTGATCCTGTTCCGGGATGCGCGGATCCACGGGGGCGAGGCGGTGGTGCGCTTCCCGTGGTCGCCGGAGCCGGGCGAGCGCGTGGAGCCGGGTGACACGGCGCGCCTGATCCTGCGGGAGGTCCCCGGCGGCCTGGTCCGCGAGCTTCGCTTCGAGAGCGTGAACGCCGTCCTGCCGCGGGTGCTCTGGGAGACGCCGGAGGAGGAGGGCCGGCTCGTCGAGATCGGGGAGCTCGCCGCGCTCGGCTACATCTGGGAGGACCCGTTTGAGGTGCGGCGTTTGGAGGGAACGGTCACGCTCCGGGACTCGGTGATCACGTTCGAGGCGCCGACCGTGGTCCTGCCGGAGAGCCGGGCGTCCGCGATCGGGCAGTACGTGACCGGCGACGAGCGCCACGTCTACGACATCCGGATCGACGCCGACACGGTCACGTTCCGCGACCTCCAGTGGTTGTACCCGCGGTTCCCGGACGAGGGCGGGGGGCGACTGGTGCTCCGGATCCAGTCCCAGGACCCGAGCGGCACGCTCTGGCTCGCGGAAGGCGCGCGGCTGAGCGCGCCGGGCACGAACGTGGCCGGCTCGTTCGGCATCGTGGTCGGCGATACGCTCTACTTCACCCGTGTGGATCTCCGGGCCTCGCCGCTGAACCTCGATCTCCTCGCGTCGATGCTGCCGTCGGGCCTGCCGGTGGAGGGGCTGCTCGTCGGTACGGTGGTGCTCGAGGGGCCGATCTCGTCGCTCACCACGCGGGGCGACCTGCGGCTGTCGAGTGGAAGCGAGGTCCCATCGTCGGTCCGGTGGAGCGGCACCTTCGATTTGCGGGCGCCTTACGGCGTGCGCAACCTCGAGGCGGACGTGCGGTCGCTGGATCTGGAGCTGCTCTCCGCGCTGGGGCCGCGCTTTCCGGTGAGCGGCCGGGTGAGCGGTCGACTCGAGGCGACGGGGCAGCTGGACGGTGCGCTGCGTTTCTCCGGCCTCGTCCGCCACGAAGCGGGCGACGGACCCGGCTCCGAGATCGAGGCCTGGGGCACCGTCGTCGACGCGGCGTCCCGGCCGGCGCTGGACGTGGAAATGACCATCCGGCCCCTGGCCCTGGACGCGCTGGCGGCGAGCGTTCCGGCGCTGGCCGCGCTGGGTCGGGAGCTGAAGGGCGAGCTGCGGGGTCCGGCCCGGATCCGCGGGCCGCTGTCGGACCTGGAGGTCGTTGCGGACCTCGACACGAGCGCCGGCGAGATCGGTGTGACCGGCCGCTTCGACCTGGAGGCTCCCGAGCCGCGGTACATGGTCGGTGGGCATGTGAGCGCTTTCCGGTTGCACGAATTGCTCCTGGGGCTGCCCAGGTCCGAGTTCTCGGGGGATTTCCGGGTGGAAGGGCGGGGGACCGATCCCGCCACGGCCGCGGGAGACCTGTTTCTCGCCCTCGATCCGGGGAACGTGGCCGGCGTGGAGGTTCGGGGCGCACGCCTGCGGCTCTCCGTGGAGGACGGGATCGCTCACGTCGACACCCTCCTCATCGAGACCGGGGTCGGGCGCCTGAACGCCTACGGACAGCTCGGGCTCACCGCGGACCGGGCAGGGGAGCTTCAGTTCGAGATCGTGGCCGACTCCCTGTCGACGCTCCGGCCGGTCCTCTTCCCGGACACGGGCTTCGTGTTCGTGGACAACGGCGCCCCGGACGCGCCCGAGATGGCGGGCAGCGTACGCGTCAGCGGACGCCTGAGCGGTCACCTCGGCGAGCTGGACGCGGCTGCGGAAGCCGTGCTCTCGGGCGGGCAGTACGGAGCCTTCCGCGCCAGCCGCGCCGTGGCCCGGATCGACGCGACGAGCCTGCGCAGGGACAGCGTCGCGTTCCTGCTGGAAGCGGAGGCGGACTCCCTCGCCGCGGGCGGGCGGCTGATCACGTCCGTCCGCATCGGCGCGGACTACGCGGAGCGGGGCGGCGCCGTCCACGTCACGGCACGGGCGCCGGAAGACCAGACCTACCGCCTCACCGGCGAGTTCGACCGGACCGCTGCCGGCTTCGATTTCCGGATCGAGGACCTGGGCTTCCGGTCCGGGGATGCCGGCTGGGAGCTCACCGATCCCTTCGACGGGTTCGTGTCCAGGGACGGACTGCGGATCGATGCCCTGGAGCTGCGCCGGACCGCCGGGGCCGGAAGGCTCCGGGCCGGCGGCTGGCTCCCCTGGCTCAGCGGCGCCGAGGAGTCCAGGGCGACCACCGCCGCGGACGACTCCGACGGGCATTCGGCGGAGCTCGAGCCCGCGGACTTCCGTGTGGAGTTCGATCAGCTACGCCTGGCGGACTTCATCCGCATCGCGAACCCGTACGCGTCCACCGACGGCTTCCTCTCCGGCCGGGTAGACGTCAACGGGGTGCCGGCCTCGCCGATCATCGATGGCGTCGTCGGCCTGTCCGGGTTCCGGTACGGGGACCTGCACGTGGACCGCTTCAGCGCCTCGCTCGGCTACGCGGATCGGCGGCTGAACGGACGGATCGAAGCACACCACGAGGGCCGCCGGATCCTCGAGGGCGAGGGGCAGATCCCGCTGAACCTCGCGCTGGCCGCCGTGGAGGAACGGCGGCTGGATGAGCCGCTGGGCTTCACGGTCCGCGCGGACAGCGTGCCCGCCGTCCTGCTCACGTCCCTGCTCGATGGCTTCTACGATGTGTCGGGCCGGGTGGACGGCGAACTCACCGTGGGCGGGACGACGCGCAACCCGGAGCTGGGCGGCCAGCTCACGCTGCGGGGCGGGTCCGCGTTCTATCTGGCGTCCGGCGTCCGGTACCGGAACGTCGAGGGCGTCTTCCAGATGCTGGAGAACAGCGTGGTCCAGGTCGATGCCAGCGCACGCACCGCGGACGGCGGCCGGGCCACGGTGAGCGGCACGCTGACCTTCCGACCGATCGACGACCCGCAGTTCGACCTCCGGGTGCTTGCGCAGGAATTCGAGGCCGCGCGCCGCAGGGACGTGGAGATGGTCGGAAGCGGCGAGGTCTCGCTCACGGGCCGGTACTCGCGGCCGGTCCTCTCCGGCTACTGGCACGTGGACCGGGGCGCGCTGTACCTGGACGAACTCCTGCGACAGTACCAGATCGTCGATCTGGCCGGTCCGCTCCTGTTCGACGTGGTGGACACGTCCCGCGTGGCCGTCCGCCAGCTCCTCGGCGCGAGCGACAACCCGTTCCTCCGCAACCTGATCATCGAGAACACGACGGTCGATGTCGGGCGGGACTTCTGGTTGCGCAGCCCCGAGATGAACGTGGAGGTCACGGGATCGCTCGCCGTGACGTTCAACCGCACCGCCGAGGACCTGCGGTTGACCGGCACGCTGGACGCCGTGCGGGGCGTGTACCAGTTCTATGTCCAGCCGTTCTACCGGCGCTTCCAGATCCGGAGCGGCACCGTGGAGTTCCTCGGCACGCCCGGCATTGATCCGAACCTGGACTTCACCGCGGTCTACCGGACGCGTACCGATGGCGAGCCACTGGACGTCATCGCGGTGGTGAGCGGCACGCTCCAGAGTCCCCGGGTTCGACTGACCAGCGAGACCGAGCCGCCGATCAGCGAGTCCGATCTGGCCAGCTACCTGATCTTCGGACGCCCGACCTGGGACCTCGCCCGCTCGGAAACCCGTGCACTCGGCGCCGCAGGGCTGGGGTTCGATGCGGTCGCGCCGGGATTCTTCCTCGGCGGTCTGGCCACCGGTCTGGAGACCATGGCCCGGTCCGTCGGCATCGACTACCTGGCCATCACGTCCGGCGAGTTCGCGTCCGAGGAGCAGCGTGGGACGTCGCCGCTCGGCGGACTCTTCGCCGGCACGCGCGTCGAGGTCGGGCAATACCTCTCGGAAAACCTGTATCTCGCGCTCAGCCAGCGCCTCACCGGCGGGACGCAGTCCCGGAGCCCCAGCGCTCGCCTGGAGTGGCGGTTCCTGCCGACCTGGACCGCGGAGTTCTTCTGGGAAGACCGCTTCGCGCGTTCGCCCTATCTCGGCTTCGAGACCACGCAGCAGCCGCGCAAGGCGTACGGGTTCTTCCTGTTCCGGGAGTGGGGCTACTGAGCGTCGGCGCCTGCGCCCCTCTCCCTGTGGCGTCGGCCTGGGACCGATGAACGGCACGGCCGCGATCAGCGCGAGCCCCGGTTGGACCACGGCTGCGACCGGGAGCCGGTGAAACCGGGTGCAGGCGACCGCGGAGGCCAGCGGGATCAGGCCGGCGGGAGCTACCCTGAGACGGGCCGGGGTCCGGGACCACGGCGCCACATGACCCCGCCCGCCGCGAACGCTCCGGCGATGGCCGTACCCGCCCACCAGGTCCATGGAACCGCACGAGTCCTTCGGTGGAGCCCGCCACCGCCAGCCCGCGGCTCCGGATCGCCCATGCGAACGGCCGGATCCCCGCGCTGATCGCCACGACAACCGCCGCCCGGCGACGCCTCGCCCGTTCCGGCCGTCCGATGGCGTGCGCCAGCTCGTTCGTCTCCGGCGCCGTTCGGCAGCACGGGCGCGCGCCCGCGCCCGGTCGCAGCGCTCGAGGAGCGTCGATCCATCGGTAGGGATCCCGGCCGGGCGGCGCCCGCTCCGCGCACGGTCGCGCGATCTCCGGTGGTGCGAGGCGCGCCCCCGACTGGACCGGAACGCGCGGATCGGGGTATCTTTTCGCGTGTTCGATCTCGGCCGCGCGCCGACTCCGAAAGCTGGAGGGGAGAGAGAGAATGGAACGGATGAAGGTTTTCCTTCTCATGGCGGGGCTGACCGCCCTGCTCGTCGTCATCGGTGGCGCGATCGGCGGTCAGAACGGAGCGATGCTCTTCTTCGTCATGGCGGGGATCATGAACTTCGCCATGTACTGGTGGAGCGACAAGGTCGTTCTCCGCATGTACGGCGCCAGGGTCGTCGGCCCGGAGGACGCGCCCGAACTCTATCAGATGGTGGATCGCCTCCGCCGGCGGGCGGGGCTGCCCATGCCGACCGTGGCCATCGCGCCGTCCGACCAGCCGAACGCGTTCGCGACCGGCCGCAATCACAACAATGCCGTGGTCTGCTGCACCACCGGCCTCCTCAAGCTGGTGGACCGGTCCGAGCTGGAGGGCGTGATCGCCCACGAGCTGGCGCACATCAAGCACCGCCACATGCTGGTGGGGACGGTCGCCGCCACCATGGCCGGCGCCATCGCCATGATCGGCAACGTGATCAAGTGGGGCGCCATCTTCGGCATGGGGCAGCGGGATGGTGAGGATTCGAACCCGTTCGCGCTCCTGGCCATGGCGATCGTCGCGCCGATCGCGGCCATGGTGATCCAGTTCGCCATCAGCCGCCAGAACGAGTACCAGGCGGACCGCACCGCGGCGGAGATCTGCGGGAAGCCGCTCGCCCTGGCCAACGCGCTGCGGCGGCTGGAGGCGTACGCCCGCCGGATCCCGATGGACGTCAACCCGGCGGCGGCTCAACTGGCGATCGTGAACCCTCTCGCGGCCCAGGCCGCGCACGGTGGGATGGGCATGCTCCGGCTCTTCAGCACGCACCCGCCCACGGAAGAGCGCATCGCGCGCCTCGAAGCGCTCGCCGCCAGCCCCGAGTTCCGGGGGCTCGCGAGCTGACCGGCCACCCTCGCGACCTCTACCGTGACGGGCCGTAACCCCTCTGGTGCGGCCGGCGCCTATGCCGGCCGCACGTTCATCATCCTCAACCCGGCCGCGGGGCAGGACAATCCCGCTCGCCTGCGGCGCACGATCGGCGGGGCCTTCGCGGAGCGGAACGCGCCGTTCGACCTGGCTCAGACCGAGTATCCCGGTCACGCCACCGAACTGGCCCGCTTCGCCGCCGAGGCCGGGTACCGGGCGGTGTGCGTCGTGGGCGGCGATGGCACCCTGGCCGAAGCCGCCACCGGGCTCGTGGAGTACCGGACGCCCCTCGCCATCATCCCCCGCGGGACCGCGAACCAGGTGGCGCAGAACCTCCAGATCCCCACGCGCCTCGAAGCGGCGGTGGATGTGGCCGTGAACGGCACGCCCGTGGACGTGGACCTCGGCCGCGTCAACGGCCGCGCCTTCGCCCTCGTGGCAGGCGCAGGCTTCGATGCCGCGGTCATGGCCGCCGCGACCCGCAGCATGAAGGAGCGCTGGGGATTCGCCGCCTACATCTTCGCCGCGGTCAAGGAAGCCCTGTCCGCCACGCCCGCCCACTTCCACATCACCGCCGACGACCGGGTCATCGAGGTCAGCGCCGTGAGCGTCATGCTCGCCAACGTGAGCGAGCTGTTCGCCTCGTTCCTCCCCTTCACCGTGCCGCTCGCGCCCGCGCCCGCCCGCTCGTGGCAGGACGGCCTGCTCGATGTGGTCATCGTCGCGCCGCGCAGCGTGACCGAGTTCGCCGCCGTGCTCTGGAAAGCGGTCCAGCACCGGTTCGGCGGCGACGACCGGCTGATTCACTTCCAGGCCAGGGAAGTCACGATCCAGGCCGACCCGCCCGTGCCCGTCCAGATCGACGGCGACCCCGCCGGCACCACGCCGGTCACCGCTGCCGCGCTCCCGCGCGGCGTGCGGATCATGACGCCCGGCTGACCCGGATCCGCGGCCGGCGGCAGTCGGCCGCGTTCCGGCGGATCCGTGGGGCGCCAGAACGGGAGTCGCTCCGGTTCGGCCGGACGCCTGCCGCGGATGCGGGTCGATTCGGACGAGCGAGCCGCCGATGGCACGGCGCTCGGGCGCTCGGCAGACGGCCATTCTCCCGAACGGTCACTGCCCCAATTCCCGCAAACCGTGAGCGCCCGGCGTCTCCCGGTTTATCACCCCTCCTTCGGGTGAGTGGACACGGGCAGGGACGTTCCGGGGTCCCGTAGGTCCGCTTCTCGTGCCGGCTCCACGCGCTGGCAACGCCTCGATTCAGCGGCGCCTCCGCCACCCGCGCCGCTCTGCTACTCGACTATCCCTCCTGTCAAACAACGCCTTGCAGCCCCCCGAACCGATTCCGACCCACCTCCTCCCAGCACACCAGCCCCACACCCCGATCAGGTGGGTCAGGATGTGCCAGGGCTATTTCGTGAGCGGCCCACCGGGTACTTGATGCCTGGGCGGAATCATGCGAAATTTAAGGGCTATCGTTGTTTTCGACGCGGCCACGGCCGCGCTTCCGCGTTCCGGCGCATCCTAGCGAAGGGAGATGAACTATGGCGATTCCCGCCACGCAGATCCGCCGTGGCACCGTCGTGCTCATGAACGGCGACCCCTGCCGGGTCATCGAGTTCCGGCACCACACGCCCGGTAACCTCCGCGCGCTGGTCCAGACCAAGCTGCGCAACCTGCGGACGGGCGTCGTGTTCGAGCACCGGTTCCGCGCAGCCGACCAGGTCGACACCGCGTCGCTGGAAACCCACGAGCTCCAGTTCCTCTACTCGGACGGGCTGCACTACCACTTCATGAACCAGGCCACGTACGAGATGCTCGAGCTGGACGACGAGACGCTCGGTGACGCGGCCCAGTGGCTCACGCCGAACCTGGTGATCATGGCGGAGTTCTACGATGGCCGGCCGATCGGCATCCAGCTGCCGAACATGCTCGAGCTGACGGTGGCCGAGACGGAGCCCGGGGTCCGGGGGGACACGAAGACCGCGGTCATGAAGCCGGCGAAGCTGGAGAACGGCGTCGTGGTCCAGGTTCCGGCGTTCATCAACGCGGGTGACGTGATCAAGGTGGACCCCAGCGAAGGGAAGTACCTCGGCCGGGTCAACTGATCGGACGAGTACGCGGCGCCCCCATCGGGGGCGTTTTCATTTCCCGGGGGTTCAGCGGACGCCGTACGAGCGGGTGGCTTCCCGGCGGCCGCGGCGGGCCTGGCCGTTCGGCACGCGGTCGGGCCGCTCTCCCGGCGTCCGCACCGCACCGGTACGCCGCGGGATGCCGCCTGCCTGCCGGCGGGCGGACGTCCCGTCGGCTCCGCGCCTTGTCTCCGGCCATGACCGCCGCCGGCGAGTCACCGGCTCGATCAGAGCTGTCGGCCGGGGGCGGAGCCGGCGCGAGACTGCCGTGGCCCGGCTCGTGAGGCGAAACCCCGCAGGCATCTCAACGCCGCGCGGCGCACGAGAGCGAGGGTACCCGCCCGTCCGCCGTCGATGCGTTTGGCCGGAGGGGAGCGGCAGGCCCGCGCACTTTGGGGCGCCGCGGCTCACCGGGCGCTCCGTGCACCCGGAGGACCGGCGGATCGGAGAGGAGCCGCCTCGCACGGCAGCCGCCGTCCGCGGGCCCGTAGGGCCGGGGCCCCGATCCCGGGCTTATGCCGCCGTCGGCGCCACGGCGCCGCAGCCTCCCGCGGCTCGCGGGGCCCGGTGCCCGCCCGGTCCCGGGCGAAGCCGGCGTCCGGGCCGACGCCTCCGGAACTCAACCAGTCAGCGACCCGGCAAGGTGCTGCGGTCCAGGCCGCGCCCCGGCCGCGCCGGACGGCACCGATGCCCGGTAGCGATCCACCGCCTGCGCATCGGCGTCGGCGGGATGGTGTGGCACGCGCGAGCGGGCCGGCCGTTCGGTGATCTAGGCCGGGGCCCGGAGCGCCGGGCCGATTTCGTTCGGGCCCGCGGCGCTTGGAGACGACCGGCGCGGAATCGGGGAGTGGCGCTCTCGTCGGCTCGGGGGCGGCCGAGATCGGCGGTCCGGTCGAATGGCCGGACCGCGGTCGCGACACCGCATTCCGACCGCGGCACCGGTCTCGCCCGGGCTCGATCGCGCCGGCGGTGAACCCCGGGCGCGGCATGCGATGCCAACCGGCCGCCGGTGGCCCGGCCACTCGCCGCCCAGCCGGAAAGTGCCGCATTCGACGCGGCTTCGCCGCCCGGCGGCGCCCGGGGCCGGGGCGCACCACCGCGCCGCGACGGGGAAAATCGCCCGTACAGGTACCCGGACTCTCGCGCACGTCCCCACCCGTCCGGGGTACCACACACCGCGCACCCGTTCGCTTGACGCGATACGCAAATTCCGGCATCTTAGGCTCTTATGCGTGGTGAAAAGCTGGTTGTCCGCGGAGCTCGCGAGCACAACCTGAAGAACATCGACGTCGAGTTGCCGCGCGACCGGCTGGTCGTCATCACCGGACTCTCGGGGTCGGGCAAGTCCTCCCTCGCCTTCGACACGATCTACGCCGAGGGACAGCGCCGCTACGTGGAATCGCTCTCCGCGTACGCGCGCCAGTTCCTCGGCATCATGGAGAAGCCCGACGTCGATGTGATCGAGGGGCTCTCCCCGGCGATCTCCATCGAGCAGAAGACGGCCGGTCGCAATCCTCGTTCGACCGTCGGCACCATCACGGAGATCTACGACTACCTGCGGCTGCTCTGGGCGCGGTGCGGCACGCCGCACTGCCCATCGTGCGGCCGGCCCGTGCGGCGGCAGTCGGCCACGCAGATCGTGGACCGGGTGCTGACCTGGCCGGAGGGGAGCCGGATCGAGGTGCTGGCGCCGATGGTGCGCGGCCGGAAGGGCGAGTTCCGGGAGCTGTTCGAGGAGGCTCGCCGCAAGGGCTTCATCCGCGTCCGGGTGGACGGCGAGGTCTACGACTTGGAGCGGCCGCCGACGCTGAACCGGTATGAGAACCACGAGATCGCGGTGGTGGTGGACCGGCTCGTGGTGAGGGAAGAAGACCGGTCGCGGCTCGCGGACTCCATCGAGATCGCGCTGTCGACGGCGAACGGGGTGGTGGAGGTGGTGCTGCACGGCGGGGACGAGCCCGTCAGCCACCTGTTCAGCGAGCGGTACGCATGCGTGCACTGCGGCACCAGCATACCGGAGCTGGAGCCGCGACAGTTCTCTTTCAACTCGCCGTACGGGGCGTGCCCCGCGTGCGGCGGGCTCGGCACGCGGCTCGAGGTGAGCCCGGATCTCGTCGTCGGGGACCCGATCATTTCGATCCTGGAGGGCGTGATCCTGCCGTGGGGCGAGCCGACCGGGCACCTGCGGCGGTCGATCATTCCGGGACTCGCGGAGCACTACGGCTTCGACCCGAACCGGCCGTGGGGCGAGCTCCCGGAGGAGGTGCGGCGCGCGATCCTGTACGGCTCCGGCGGGGAGAAGATCCGGTTCCCGTACCGGGTGGGCGGCAAGGTCGGGCATTACACCGAGCCGTGGGAGGGCGTGCTGGCGAACGTCATGCGTCGCTACCAGGAGACCACGTCGGACGCGGTGCGGGAGCAGTTGGCCGAGTTCATGACCACGCTCCCGTGCCAGTCGTGCGGCGGCACCCGGCTCCGGCCCGAGAGCCTGGCGGTGACGGTGGCGGGCCGCTCCCTCGGGGAGGTCGTGGAGATGGATGTGGGCCAGGCGCTCGCGTTCTTCGAGAGCCTGCCGCTCACGCACCGGTCCGGCTCGTCGAATGCCGGTGATGCTTCGGGCGACGTCGCGGCCGCAGCGTACCCGGCGACCGCCGGCTCCGCGGATGGGGCCGCCTCCAGGGACGGGAAGCCGGCTGCCCGGACGGAGGTCGGGGCGTCCGCGAACGGGGCTCACGATGACGTCGCCCTCCCCGCGGAGATCGCGGGCCCGATCCTGAAGGAGGTCTGCGAGCGCCTGCGCTTCCTGGTGAACGTGGGGCTCGAGTACCTGACGCTCGGGCGGAGCGCGGAGACGCTCTCGGGGGGCGAGGCGCAGCGCATCCGGCTGGCCACGCAGATCGGCAGCCGCCTGGTCGGCGTGCTCTACATCCTGGACGAGCCCTCCATCGGGCTGCACCAGCGGGACAACGAGCGGCTCCTGGCCACGCTGAAGCAGCTGCGGGACCTGGGCAACACGGTCATCGTGGTGGAGCACGACCGGGACACGATCCTCGAGGCCGACCACATCATTGACCTCGGCCCGGGCGCGGGCCGGAACGGCGGCCAGGTCGTGGCGGAAGGGACGCTGGAGCAGGTGCTCGCCAGCCCGACGTCGCTCACCGCCGCTTACCTGCGCGGGGACCGGCAGATCGAGGTGCCCGCCCGGCGCCGGCCTCAGCGCCCCGGCCACGAGCTGGTGGTGTACGGCGCGCGTCACCACAACCTCAAGAACATCGACGTGCGCATCCCCCTGGGCAACTTCGTCTGCGTGACGGGGGTCAGCGGTTCGGGGAAGAGCACGCTGGTCAACGACATCCTGTACCACGCGCTGGCCAGGCACTTCAATCGGGCGCGGGTGATCCCGGGCGAGCACGACCGGATCGAGGGGCTCGAGCACCTGGACAAGATCATCGACATTGACCAGTCCCCGATCGGCCGCACGCCGCGGTCGAACCCGGCCACGTACACGGGCGTCTTCACGCCGATCCGCCAGCTCTTCGCGGAGCTCCCCGAATCCAAGCTCCGGGGGTATGCGCCGGGCCGGTTCTCCTTCAACGTGAAGGGCGGGCGCTGCGAGGCGTGCCAGGGCGACGGCGTGGTGAAGATCGAGATGCACTTCCTGCCGGACGTCTACGTGACGTGCGACGTCTGTCGCGGCAGGCGCTACAACCGCGAGACGCTGGAGGTGTTCTACAAGGGCCGCACGATCGCGGATGTGCTGGAGATGACCGTGGACGAGGCGCTGGAATTCTTCGACCAGGTCCCGTCCATCCGGCAGCGGCTCCAGACGCTCGCGGATGTGGGGCTGGGCTACATCCAGCTCGGTCAATCGGCCACCACGCTCTCGGGCGGCGAGGCGCAGCGGGTGAAGCTCGCCACGGAGCTGGCCAAGCGGGACACGGGCCGGACGCTCTACATCCTCGACGAACCGACGACCGGGTTGCATTTTGAGGACGTGCGGCTGCTGCTCCAGGTGCTCCACCGGCTCGTGGACCGGGGGAACACCGTGGTCGTGATCGAGCACAACCTGGACGTGATCAAGACCGCGGACTGGATCATCGACCTCGGGCCCGAGGGCGGCGACGGCGGCGGCAGGATCGTGGCCGAGGGCCCGCCGGAAGCCGTGGCGAATCACCCGGTCTCTCACACGGGCCGGTTCCTCAGCGAAACGCTCGGCCTGGCGGCGGTCGGCTGAACCGGTACCGACCGGCCGGGCGTTGAAACCCCCATGGTGCGGACGGCGTAGAGATTGCACCGGCCGCCCGTTAATCCCGGAGGGAGAACATGACGACGCGTGAGGATCTGGAGAGCTACATCGTCCGGCTGGGCGCGGAGTACGAGGAGGTCGCCGAAGACATGTGGGTCGTTCGCGGGCCGGACGGCGGGGCGCCCGTCGTCGTCCACTACTCGCCGCCGGTCGTGGTCCTGAGGCTGAAGGTCATGGACCTGCCGTCCTCGGATGACGCGCAGTTCGCCGCGCTGTACCGCCGGCTGCTGGAACTCAACGCAACGGACATCGTGCACGGCAGCTACGGGATCGATGACGGCGAGCTCGTGCTGTCCGATGCACTGGAGCTGGAGACGCTGGACTTCCACGAGCTCCGCAGTTCATACGAGAGCCTGTCTCTCGCCGCGTCCACCCATATGCCGGACCTGGCCGCGCTCGTGCCGGTCACCCACGAGGGATAGAGTCATGGGCATCCTCCAGAGGCTTTCGCTGCTGATCCGCTCGAACATCAACGACGCCATCTCCCGGGGCGAGAACCCGGAGAAGGTGCTGAACCAGGTGATCGCGGACATGCGCGAGCAGCTGGCGCGCGCCAAGCAGGAGGTGGCGGTCGCCATTGCGGATGAACGCAAGCTGAGGGCGCAGGTCGATGAAGAGCGGAAGCAGGCCGCCGATTGGGAGAACCGGGCGATCCTGGCCATCCGCGAGGGCCGGGACGACCTGGCGAAGCAGGCGCTGATCCGCCAGCAGGAGCACGCCGAGCGGGCCGCGGCGCTCGAGGAGACGTGGCGGCGGCAGGCGGAAGAAACGGAGAAGCTGAAGGTCGCGCTGCGCGAGCTGAACGATCGGATCGAGGAGGCGAAGCGCAAGAAGAACCTCCTGATCGCGAAGCAGAAGCGGGCGCAGGCGCAGAAGCGGATCCACGAGACCATGGCGGGGCTGAGCGACCGGTCCGCCTTCGAGGCCTTCGAGCGGATGGCCGAGAAGATCGAGGATTCGGAGCGCCGGCTGCTCGCCGCCGCGGAGGTCACGGAGGCGCTGACCGGGGACACGCTGGAGAAGGAGTTTGCGCGTCTCGAGGGGATCGATTCCATCGACCGCAAGCTGATCGAGCTGAAGGAGCGGATGGGTCTCCCCGCCGGAAAGCGTGAAACCGCGGCGCTGCCGAGCGGATCGGGCGATGGGGTCGCGCGGAACGAGCTCGGCCTCGCGCACCTGCAGGAGGACGGCGAGATCAAGGACGCGGAGCTGGAAGAGGCATAGCGGCGCATGGGCAGGAGCAGAACCAGCGTGATCGCCGCAACGGTCGCCGCGCTGCTGCTCCTGGCCTTCGCATACAGCGTAGCGCCGGTCCTGCTCCTCCTGTTCATCGCGGTCCTCTTCTCCCTCTATCTGGGAGCGATCACGGATGCCCTCGAACGCCACCTCGGGGCCCCTCGGCCGCTCGGGGTGGCGTTCGCGGTTCTGTTCACGGCATTCATCGCGGCGGGCGTCGGGTTCCTGATCGTGCCGCCGGTGTTGCGGCAGACGTTGGAGCTCCTGTCCGCGCTCCCCGCCCAGCTCGAGCTCTGGGAGGCGGAACTCCTGGAGTTCACCGAACGCTCGCCGGTGGCGGCCGAGATCTTCGGACCGCTCCGCGAGGGCCAGAGCCGCGTGGGTGCGATCCTCCAGCAGATCGGCGGCTACTTCCGCGGGATCGTGCCCTACCTGTTCAGCGGCGTGAACTTCCTGACCCACGTGGTGAGTGTGGTGGCCATGGGGATCTACCTGACCCTGCGGCCATCGCTGTACCGGGAGGGGCTGATCGCGCTGGCGCCGCCGGTCCACCGCGAGCTGGTGCGGGACCTCCTGGTCGACCTGGGCGACACGCTCCGCTCCTGGCTCGTCGGGCAGATCCTCACCATGATCTTCCTGGCCGTCCTCACCTGGATCGGACTCGAGCTCCTGGGTGTGCCCTTCGCCCTGGCGTTCGGGGCGTTCACCGGCGCCGCCGCGATCGTCCCGTTCTTCGGCTCTCTCGTCTCGACCCTCCTGCCGGCCGTCTACGTCCTGGGCGAGTCCGGGGTCGTCAAGGCCGCGGCCGTGGTGGCGCTCGGGATCGGTGTCCAGCTCGTGGAGGGGAACGTCGTCTCGCCGGTGATCATGGCGCGGAAGGTCAATCTGCCGCCGGCGCTGACCCTGCTCAGCGTGCTGGTCATGGCGGACTTACTGGGCGTGATCGGGCTGTTCGTGGCGGTCCCGGCGCTGGCCACCGTGATGACCGTGGTGCGCCGCATATACGTGCACCGGATGCTGGAAGGGCAGGGGTTCCGCCGCACGCTCCGGGATCGTCCGCTGGAGATCCGGCTCCCCGGGAACGGCGCCGTGGTCCTGCACCCGCGGGCGCTCGAGGCCTCGATCCCGGCCATGCTCGAGGAGTAGCGCTACGCGACGTCGCGTACGCGAGCCCCCCGCGCGGTTCCGACGCGTCCGGCGGGCGCCGGTCCCCTCCCGGAGGCGTGGCTCGGAGCCGTTGGGCTTTGGGGGTGGGTATGCGCCGGTTCCGTTCCCGTCGGGCGCCGTCCACTCGCCCGCAGGGCACAGGGGACCGGGCCTCGGCCCTCAGGGGGAGCTCACGCCGGAAGGGAAGAGGGATGCGCCGCCCGGGATGCCGACGGCTCCGCCCCTGACCTCGCACACGGGCACGGGGCCGCCGTCCGCGATGGGCTCCGGTGGCGCGGCGGGCCCGGGGTCCGCGCAATCCGGCCGATCCAAGAGGGCCGCGCTCGCCTGCCGGCCAAGCGCGGCGCCGGCGTCGGAGGACGACGACGTGGCCGCCGGGTCCGGGTCGCCGAGCACGCTCCACACGTCCCGCGAGATCTCCGCCGCGATCCCGTAGCTCCTCTCCGTCTCCTCGATCCCCCGCGTCAGGACCACCAGCACGTACGGCGGCCGGGTCCGCGGGTACACGATCCCGCCGTCGTGGCTGATCCCCGTGATCCAGCCCGTCTTGTGGGCCACCCGGGTACCCGGCGGGAGCCCCGCGGGGATCCGCTTCCGGTCCTCCTGGGCGGCCAGGATCTCCACCATCCCGTCGCACGCCGCCTGGCTCGTGACTTCACAGCGCGCGATGGCTTCGAGGACCCGCGCGAAGCCGTTCGCCGTCGTCGTGTTGTTCATGCCGAGCCGGAACGCGGGGCCGTCCTCCACCCCGCGAAGGACGCGCATGTCGCCGGCGCCCAGCCGGGCCAGCGTCGCCTGGATGCTGTCCACCGTGACCCGCTCGATCAGCAGGTTCGTGGCCAGGTTCGACGACCGCACGATCATCCGCCGGGCGAGCTCCCGCATGGCCACGCCCCGGCCGACCTCGTCATAGAGCGCGGTCTCGCTGTCGTCCTCGGGATAGAGCCGGTACTCGCTACCATCCGCGATGCTGCGGAACGAGTTCCGGACCTCGATCGGGTCGTCCAGCGAGATCAGCCCCGCATCCGCCTGCCGGTACAGCTCCAGGAGCACGGGCACCTTCATGGTGCTCGCGGCGTGCATCGACACGTCCGCGTTCACGCCCAGACGGCGGCCGCTCCCCAGATCCACCACCGCCACCGCCACCTCGCCGGGCGCGGCGGCATCCACCCGGGCGGTCAGCCGCTGCTCCAGCTCCGCCCACGCATCGCCGCCCACGCCGTCGGGCGTTCGATCGCTCCCCGCCGCGCAAGCGGTCAGGAACAGGAAGAAGAGGATCCTTGTGGTTGCTCGCATAGCCGGGCTCCGGGCCGGTGGATTGAGGCGTTCCGGTATAATGCGGCGGCCGACCCCCGGAGATCAACACGGTTGCGCGCCAAGAAAACGGCACGTATTCATGACGGCCGGAGTGAACATATGAACGACGAAGCCATCAAGTCCGGTCGAATCCTGGTCGTCGACGACGATCCCGCGAACGTCATCCTGCTGGAGCGCATCCTGCTCCGGTCGGGCCACAAGGACGTCTGCTGCACCACGGATTCGCGCGAAGCGATCGACCTGTTCAAGGCGTTCGGTCCGGACCTGGTGCTGCTCGATCTCCACATGCCGCACAAGGACGGTTTCGAGGTCCTGGCGGAGCTGCGGCCGCTGCTTTCGGCGCACCGGTATCTGCCCGTGCTGGTGCTGACCGGGGATCCGACGCCGGAGGCGCGGGAGCGGGCGCTCTCCATGGGTGCGAAGGACTTCGTGACGAAGCCGTTCGAGCGGACCGAGGTATTGATCCGGATACGGAACCTGCTGGAGACGAGATTCCTGTACCGGGTCCTGGAGAGCCAGAATGACGAGCTGGAGGCCCGTGTCCGGGAACGGACACGGGAGCTGGAGGAGGCGCAGCGGGAGATCCTGGAGCGCCTGGCGCGGGCGGCGGAGTTCCGGGATGACGACACCGGGCAGCACGCGCAGCGTGTCGGCGAGCTGGCGGCGCGGATCGGCCGGCGGCTCGGGCTTCCGGAGTCCGAGGTGGACCTGATCCGGTTGGCGGCGCCGCTGCACGATCTCGGCAAGATCGGGCTGCCGGACTCGATCCTGTTGAAGCCCGGGCGGCTGAGTCCGGCGGAGTTCGAGGGCGGCAAGGCGCATCCCACCATAGGCGCGCGGATCCTGTCGGGGAGCCGGTTCGCGGTGCTGAAGCTGGCCGAGGAGATCGCGTGGACGCATCACGAGCGGTGGGACGGGACAGGGTATCCGCGGGGGCTGAAGGGGGAGGAGATCCCGCTGGCGGGGCGGATCGTGGCGGCGGCGGACATCTTCGATGCGCTCACGCACGAGCGGCCGTACAAGCCGGCGTGGTCCGTGGAGGATGCGCTGGCGGAGCTGGAGCGGCTCGCGGGGACGCACCTGGACCCGAGGGTGGTGGAGGCGGCGGTGGAGGTCATTCGCTCGGAGCTGGCGGTGCGGGCCTCAGGGTAGCCGGAGGCGGTGGCCGCACGGTTCTTGCCCCGCCATGGAGGGAGCGGGCGAAGCGAGGAGGTGATCCATGGCGTGGGCGTGGGATCGGCGGCGTCGCGGGTACGGACCCTGGTACGGGGAGCCTCGGAGCGGCCCGGCCCGCCGCGCGGGGCGAGGAGCCGGGATCGAGCGGGCGGGCGGGTACGGCGGCTGGACGTACGGCCCGCTCTACGATGAGGACTTCGGCGAGCGTCCGCCGCTCTCCATGGGGATGCACGACCTGACGGAGCGGTACGGCCGCTACAGCGGCGGGGATCCGCACTCCTACGAGTACTCCGAGCGGACGGTGGAGCACCTCCGGCACCCGCGCGGCCCCACGGGCTTCACCCGGCCTCTCGAGCGCCGGGCCCGGCGCGACCGGCGTAGCGCGCCCCGCCCGTTCGCGGAGGAACGACGCACCGAAGACCGGTGGCGGCCCAGGGAACCGCGCGGACGGCGGAGGCCGCGCAGGGGCGGGCCGCCGGGCTTCCGTTACTGGTAGAGCAGGTACCGGGCGCGGATCCGTTCGAAGGCCTCGAGCTGCGGCTTCCACGGCCCCACGATCTCCTCCACGGTCGCGCCGGCCACGATCTTCGTCCGCAGCTCCCGGGTGCCCGCCAACCGGTCGAAGTGCGATTCCCGCCACGTCAGCCGATCACCGTGTAGCCGCTGGATCTCCACGAGCGCGGCGACTGCGGTCAGCGTGGGATCGTACGCCTCCCGGTCGGTCACCGTGAGCCGGATCCCCCGGACGGCCTCGCCGTCATACTTGCCATCCCCGGGTGCACGGGGCGTAAACGTGACCGTGTCGATCCGCACGCCCGGTAGTCCATAGCCTTCCAGGGCGCGGGCGAGGGCGACGTGGTCGAGCCACGGCGCGCCGAACTGACGGAACGCCTCCGGCGTGCCCCGTCCCACCGAGACATTGGTCCCTTCGAACAGACAGGTCCCCGGATAGTGCGCCGCGCTCTCCACGGACGGCATGTTGGGCGACGGCGCGACCCAGGCCAGCCCGGTGTCATCGTACCACGCGGCGCGCGTCCACCCCTGGACCGGGATCACGATCAGCTCCGCGCCGATCCCGAACTCCGTGTTGACCAGCCGGGCGAGCTCGCCGGCGGTCATCCCGTGCCGCATCGGGACCGGGTAGAGCCCCACGAAGGAGGAGAGGCTCGGGTCCAGCACGTTCCCCTGGACCTTCACGCCGCCGATGGGGTTCGGGCGGTCCAGCACCACGAAGCGGAGCCCGTGCTCGGCCGCGGCCTGCATGGCCAGGGTCATGGTCCAGACGTAGGTGTAGTAGCGCGTGCCGATGTCCTGGATGTCGAACACCAGCGCATCGATCCCGCGCAGCATCTCGGGCGTCGGCTTGCGGGTTTCGCCGTAGAGGGAATGGATCGGCAGCCCGGTCCGGGCATCGCGCCCGCTCTCGATGCGCTCGCCCGCCTCCGCGGTGCCGCGGATCCCGTGTTCCGGCGCGAAAAGCGCCACGAGCTCCACGTCGGGCATGGCGTGGAGGACGTCGATGGTGCTGGTACCGTCCACGCTGCGGCCGGTGTGATTCGTGATCAGGCCGACGCGGCGGCCGGCGAGGGCCGACCGGTCGCCCGCGGCGAACACGTCGATCCCCGGGAGCACCGGCGCCGTGCGGTCCGGCAGTTCCTGGCCCGCGGCGGCCGGCGCTGACCCGGGCGCGCCGGCGTCCGGCGGATTCGGCCCGGAACCGCACGTGACGGCCAGCGCCGCGGCCAGCAGCGGCGTAACGTATTGCGTGGCCATACCCGTTCTGCTACGTTCGAACATTCCGGGACACTCCTCTGCGTGCAGTTTCCCCGACTCTCGACCGCGCCCGGGAGCGGACTCCGGCCGCCGAGGGTAGCGCCCGAACCAACCCGGAGATCGAGTTTCGCGCCATGATAGAGCGGGCAACACGCCTCGTGGCAACCTTCCTCGTGCTCGCTGGATGCGCGGGCGCCGGCGTCTCCGGCGTCCCGGAGCCTCGTCCGGAGGACGTGGCCGCGGACCGCTGGATCGAGGAGACGCTCGCGCGGTTGACGCTCCGCCAGAAGATTGGCCAGTTGATCGTCCCCTGGATAGGGGGCGAGTACCTGGCGGTGGACAGCGATGCCCACGACCGGTTGCGGGAGTGGGTGCAGGAGTACGGCGTGGGCGGCTTCGTGGTGTCCATCGGGCCGCCGCTGGAGATCGCCGCGAAGCTGAACGTGCTCCAGCGCCTCGCGGACGTGCCGCTGCTCATTGCCGCGGACATGGAATCGGGGCCGGGGATGCGGCTCCGGGGCGGCGTGGTCCTGCCGTACGGCTGGGACATGGGCGGTGGGACGCGGTTCCCGCCGCTCATGGCGCTGGGGGCCGTCGGGGATGAGCGCCTGGCGTACGAAGTCGGCCGGATCACGGCCATCGAGGCGCGCGCCGTGGGCGTGCACATGGTGTACGCTCCGGTCGTGGATGTGAACAACAACCCGGCGAACCCGATCATCAACACCCGGAGCTACGGGGAGGATCCGGCCCTCGTCTCTCGGCTGGCCGCAGCGCACATCCGGGGATTGCAGGAGCACGGCCTGCTGGCCACGGCGAAGCACTTCCCGGGACATGGCGACACGGGCGTCGACTCGCACATCGATCTGCCGGTCATCACGGTGGACAAGGAGCGTGCGGACGCGGTGGAGCTGGTGCCGTACCGGGCGGCGATCGAGGCGGGGGTCGCCGCGGTGATGAGCGCCCACATCGCGTTCCCGGCGCTCACGGGGGACAGCGTTCCGGCTACGCTCTCGCCCCGGCTCCTGACCGGGCTGCTGCGGGAGGATTTGGGTTTCCGCGGGCTCGTGGTCACGGACGCGCTGGACATGGGCGGGATCGTGCGGCGCTACGGCAACGGCGAGGCGGCGGTGCGGGCGTTGCAGGCGGGCGCGGACGTGCTGCTCATGCCGCCGGACATTGGCGCGGCCGTGGATGCGGTGGAGCGGGCGGTGGGGCGGGGCGATCTCACGGTGGAGCGGATCGACCGGTCGGTGAGGAAGGTGCTCGCGGCCAAGGCGGCGCTCGGCCTGCATCGGGAGCGCACGGTGGACCTCGACCGGATCCCGGAGGTCGTCGGGGGGCGCGCGCACGCGGCGCTGGCCGAGGAGATCGCCGCGCGGTCGATCACGGCGGCCCGGGACCGGGATCGCCTGCTCCCCATCGATCCGGGCCGGGTCCGGCGCATCCTCAGCATCGTGTACACGGACGACTACGATCCCCTGGCCGGGCGCGCGTTCCACGCTGAGCTGGCCGAGCGCCTGGCGGGGGTGGAAGTGGAGGTGGTGCGGCTGGACGGCCGGACGCGGCCGGAGGTCTTGGACTCGTTGCTCGCGACCGCGGCCGCGGCCGACCTCGCGCTCGTTTCCACTTTCCTGCGCGTGGCCGCCTGGAGGGGGGAGGCGGCGGTGGCGGAGCCGGTCGCCGCGTTCGTGGAGCGGCTCGCCGCCCAGCGTCCCACGGTGGTCACGGCGTTCGGCAATCCCTATGTGGTCACGCGGTTCCCGGGGGCGGGAACCCACGTTCTGGCCTGGGGTCAGGAAGAGGTGACGCAGCGGGCCGCCGCCCGGGCGCTGGCCGGCGCGCAGCCGATCACGGGCGTGCTCCCCATCTCGATACCGCCCCTTCACACGACCGGGGCCGGGCTCCGGATCGAGCCCGCGGCAGGGAACCGGGTGAGTCCATGAGCCAGATCGGGATCACCATCGTGGAGACCGTGCTTCGCTCGGGCCGGGCGGCCCGTGTCGCTGCGGTCCTCGGCGTCGTGTTGTTGCCGGCATGTGGCACGGGATGGGCAGGCGGGGAGGAGCCTGCGGTGCCCGGATTGCCGGCCCCGGCTGGACGGCAGTCACCCGGGCTCCGCATGGCCAGGCCCGAGGAAGTCGGCATGGACAGCGCGGCGCTCGCCGAGGTCGACGAGGTGATCCGTCGGGCCATCATCAACTCCGCCACGCCCGGCGCGGCCCTCGCCGTCGGCCGCTACGGGCGCCTCGTGCGGCTCGCCGGGTACGGGACCCTCGACTGGGCGCCCGGCTCCGCGCCGGTCACCGACTCCACCCTGTACGACCTGGCCTCGCTCACGAAGGTGGTCGGCACCACGACCGCGGTCATGATCCTGGTCGATGAAGGGAAGATCGACCTGGATGCGCCGGTCTCCCGCTACCTGCCCGAGTGGCACGGCGATGGGGACAAGGCCCGGGTGACCGTGCGGCACCTCCTGCTGCACAACTCCGGCCTGCCCGCCCACGCGCCGCTCTGGCGCGAGTTGCGCGGCCCGGAGGCGTACCTCCGCCGGATCGGCGCCATGACGCTCGACTATCCGCCCGGCACGCGCACGGTGTACAGCGACCTCGGGATCATCCTCCTCGGCTTCATCGTGGAGCGGCAGAGCGGCACCACCCTCGACCGGTTCCTCGCCGACCGGGTGTTCGGCCCGCTCGGGATGCGGGACACCGGATTCCGCCCGGTGGCGCTCGGCGAGCCCGGCGGGGTCGGAGCGGGGCGGGGCAACGGCGGCTCCGCCAACGGCGCGGCCGCGATCGACGCCCGGACCCGCATCGCGCCGACCGAGGTGGACACCGTCTTCCGAATGCGGCACATACACGGCGACGTCCACGACGAGAACGCCTACGCCCTCGGCGGCGTCGCCGGCCACGCCGGCCTCTTCTCCTCGGCCCGGGACCTCGCCGTCTTCGCCCAGATGCTGCTCGACCGCGGGAGCTACGCCGGATACCGCCTGATCCGGCCGGAAACCGTCGACCTGTTCACCCGCCGGCACAGCCCCGCTTCGAGCCGGGCCCTCGGTTGGGACACGCCCTCCGGCGAGCGCAGCTCCGCGGGCGACTACTTCTCGAGCCGGTCCTTCGGCCATACCGGCTTCACCGGCACGAGCATCTGGATCGACCCGGAGCGGAGCCTCTTCGTGGTTCTCCTCACGAACCGCGTCAACCCGACCCGCGCGAACAACCAGCACGCCGCGCTCCGCCGCGAAGTGCACGATGCCGTGCAGCGGGCCATCATCGACGTCGCGGTGGAGCGGCGCGCGGACGCGGGCCGCTGACCAGCACCGCCCGGGATGTGCGGGCCCTTCCCGAAACCACGTGCGGCATACCGCTTGCCCGGTCCGCACCCATAGGCGGGTGCACCGGTCCGTAGATCGAGCGATAGGCCATGCGGCAAGACAACGAGCGCATTCCCGTAGTCATCGTCCAGGAGCACGAAGACATCGCTCGGCTCGTCGCGGAGCGGATCGCCTCCCTCATCCGGACGAAGGCCGCGGCGGGCGAGCAGGCCGTCCTCGGCCTCGCATCCGGATCCACGCCCATCGGCATCTATCGGGAAGTCATCCGGATGCACCGCGAGGCCGGCCTCGACTTCAGCAACGTGGTGACGTTCAATCTGGATGAGTACTATCCGATGGACCCGGATAGCATCCACAGCTTCCGCCGGTACATGTGGGAGAACTTCCTCGAACACGTGAACATCCGGCCGGAGAACGTCCACATTCCACGAGGCGATGTCCCGCGGGAGGAGGTCGAGGAGCACTGCCGGGAATACGAGGCCGCGATCCGGGCCGTCGGCGGGATCGACTTCCAGATCCTGGGGATCGGCAAGACCGGCCACATCGGCTTCAACGAGCCGGGTTCGGGGCGGGAGTCGCGCACCCGCCTCGTGACGCTGGACACGGTGACGCGCAAGGACGCGGCGGCGGATTTCTTCGGCGAGGAGAACGTGCCGCGGGAGGCGATCACCATGGGCGTGGCCACCATCATGGAGGCGCGGGAGATCGCGATCATCGCCACGGGCGAGCACAAGGCGCCGATCGTGCGCCGCGCCGTGGAGGGCGAGATCTCGCCGGACGTGGCCGCCACGTACCTCCAGGAGCACCCGAACACCACGTTCTACATCGACGCCGCGGCGGCCAGCGAACTGACCCGCGTCAAGACGCCCTGGCTGCTCGAGGAGGTCACGTGGACGCCGGAACTCACCGAGAAGGCGGTGATCTGGCTCTCCCAGGAGATCGAGACCCCGATCCTGAAGCTGTCCAGCACCGACTACCGGGAGAACCACCTCAGCTCGCTTCTCGCCCGCTATCCGTCGGTGGACGTCCTGAACAAGGCGGTGTTCACCCGGCTCGCGGCGAAGATCTGCGACAACCCGCGATTGCCCCAGGGGCGGCGGATCATCGTCTTCAGCCCGCACCCGGACGACGACGTGATCAGCATGGGCGGCACGCTGCGCAAGCTGCACGAGAACGGCAACGAGCTGATCGTGGCGTACATGACGTCCGGAAACATCGCCGTCTTCGACCACGAGGTGAGGCGCTACCTGGACTTCGTGTCGCGGTTCCAGGCCGAGGTGCTGCGGACGCCGAACGGCCGACTGCAGGAGCTGTTGACGCGGGTGGAGGAGGCGCTGGCGAAGAAGAAGCCCGGCGACGTCGACATCCCCGAGGTCCAGGACATCAAGCGTCAGATCCGCGAGGCGGAGGCGGTGAGCGCCATCGAGTCGCTCGGGCTCCGGCGGGACGCCTGCCGATTCCTGAACCTGCCGTTCTACCAGACGGGCAAGGTCCGGAAGGACCCGGTCGGCCCGGCGGACGTGCGGATCATCCGCGAGCTCTTCGACGAATTCCGGCCGGAGATCATCTACGTGGCGGGCGACCTGTCCGACCCCCACGGCACCCATCGCCAGTGCAAGGAAGCGATCGAACGGGCGCTCGCGGAGTATGAAGGGCCGCAGCCCGAAGTCTGGCTGTACCGCGGCGCGTGGCAGGAATGGCCGGTGGACGAGGCGGATGTGCTGGTCCCGCTCTCCCGCGAGGAGCTGCGGCGCAAGATCCTCGCGATCTTCAAGCATCAGTCGCAGAAGGACGTGGCGCCTTTCCCGGGCCCTTACGACGAACGCGAGTTCTGGCAGCGGGTGGATGCCCGCAACAAGGCGACCGCCCGGGACATGGACCGGCTCGGATTGCCCGAGTTCCACGCCATGGAAGCGTTCGTGGTCCTCCATCCCAACGGCGGGCGGCGGATCCCGACGATCGCCGCGGCCCCGGAGATCTCACCCCTGTTGGCAACGGAGCTGGAATAGGCGATGGGCGCCTTCACCGCGTTGGACGTCGTTGTCCTCGTCGCGTACCTCTTGGGCGTGCTCGTGGTCGGTGCGTGGTTCGGGCGCCGGCAGCGCGACGCGCACGACTATTTCCTTGCAGGCCACGGAATCCCGTGGTGGGCGATCTGCTTCTCCGTGGTCGCCACGGAGACGAGCGCGCTCACGTTCATCAGCGTGCCGGGGACGGCCTATGCGGGAGACTTCTGGTTCCTCCAGCTCGCCTTCGGCTACCTGATCGGCCGCATCGTGATCGCCGCCCTGCTCCTGCCGCGCTACTTCGCGGGAGAGCTGGAGACCGCCTACGCGCTGATCGAGCATCGGTTCGGCCCGGTCGCTCGGCGGTTCGGCTCATCGATCTTCCTGGTCACGCGGGCGTTCGGGGACAGCGTTCGGGTGTTCGCGGCCGCGATCCCGATCACGCTGATCACGGGGCTGCCGTACTGGCAAGCGATCCTGGCCACCGGGATCGTGACGCTGGCGTATACGCTGTACGGGGGTCTGCGCGCCGTGGTCTGGGTGGATGTGCTCCAGATGATCCTCTACCTGGTCGGGGGGGCGGTCGCGCTGCTGTTCCTGGTCCGGCTCGTCCCCGGCAGGTGGGCGGGGATCGCGGAGACCGCCGCGGCGGTGGATAAGTTCCGCATCCTCCACTTCGAGGGCGGCTTCGCGAGTGGACGCTGGATCCTGACCGGGCTGGTCGGCGGGGCCTTCCTCTCCATGGCGTCGCACGGCGCGGACCACCTGATCGTGCAGCGGCTCCTGGCCGCCCGGTCGCTCGGGGACGCGCGGCGCGCCCTGATCGGCAGCGGCGTCATCGTGATCGGCCAGTTCGCGCTCTTCCTGCTGGTCGGCGTCGGGCTCTACGCGTTCTACGCCGGGCGCACGTTCGACACGCCGGACGCGGTCTTCCCGACCTTCATCATCGAGGGGCTCCCTCCGGGGCTGTCCGGGCTGATCGTTGCCGGGATCGTGGCGGCCATGATGTCCACGGTCTCCTCCTCGCTGAATTCGCTAGCGTCGGCGACGACGCACGATCTCTACGCGCCGCTCGCCGGCCGCGTGCAGGACCAGGGCCACCTCCTGCGCGTCGGGCGGCTGTTCACCCTGCTCTGGGCGGCGATCCTGATCGGCGGCGCCGTGCTCTTCCGCTTCGCCGAGCAGGGCACGCCGGTGGTGGTGATCGCGCTCCAGGTCGCTTCCTTCACGTACGGCGGCCTGCTCGGCGGCTTCCTGCTCGGCGTGCTCTCTCGCGGCGCCCGCGAGCCGGATGCCATCATCGGCATGGCGGCAGCCATCCTCGTGATGACCGTGCTCTGGGCGGGGCAGCAGTTCGGCGCCATGCCCCGCGTCGTGGATACGCTGTGGTTCTCGCTGATCGGTTCCGCGGTCACCATCCTGGTCGGCCTCGCCTCCAGCCGGCTGCGGCCGGGGGCGCGCGTGGCGGTCGCCGTGCCGGCCGGCGGGGATGCGGGGCTGGGGGGCGACGAGCCGTCCGGCCGCTAGGTCATCAATGTTGCTGAGGCGCCAGGGGCGCCTTGGGGTCGATGAGTCTGTTCATTGGAATCGACGGTGGCGGAACCCGTTGCGTGGCCGTGGCCACGGACCGGGCGGGCCACGAATTGGCCCGGCGCGAAGGTGGGCCGGGGCTCGTCCATGCCGATCGCCTCGACGCGGGCGCGGCTGCCCTCGCCACCCTCGCCGAGGCGACGATCCGCGCCGCCGGCGCGGAGCCGCCCGCAGCGGTTCTCTGTTGCGCACTGGCCGGTGCCGGCCGCGAACCGGAACGCAGCGCGCTCGAACGCGCGCTCCAGGAACGCGGCATTGCGGCGGTCTGCCGTGTCACCACGGATGCCGAGGCGGCGCTCTTCGACGCCTTCGGCCCCGGGCCCGGGCTGCTCCTGATCAGCGGCACCGGTTCCATCGCCTGGGGCCGCGCCGAGGACGGGGTTACCGCGCGCGCCGGCGGCTGGGGAGCGCTCCTGGGCGACGAGGGCAGCGCCTACGCCCTCGGGATCGAAGCACTCCGCCAAGTCGTCCGCGCTCACGACGGACGCGCGCCGGACACGGCCCTCGCCCCGGAAGTCCTCCGCCACACCGGACGGCGAGCGGTGGAGGAACTCGTGTCCTGGGCCGCGGCCGCGGACAAGGCCGAGATCGCCGCGCTCGCTCCGATCGTCACCGCGGCCGCGCGCCAGGGCGATGCCGTTGCCCGCGCCATGGTCGACGAGGCCGCCCGCGAGCTCGCGTCGTTCATGGTTGCACTGCACCGGAGACTCGGCCCCTGGACGGCGCCCCCCACCGCGGCCCTCGCCGGCGCGCTCCTCGCACCCGCCGGCCCTCTCCGGGCCCCGACCATCAACGCGATCCGGGAATCCGGGGTGCCCGTCCGCATCCTCGACCGGGCCATCGATGGCGCCCGCGGCGCCGCCGCCCTGGCACGCGACATGGACCCGCTCACCCAATGAGCAGCCGGTTCGTCGGGTGGGGTGTCACGAATTGCCGGGTTCGAGCGTTCCTCAATTGACCGGCGGGAGATGGAGCCCGCGAGGCGCTCGCGTCCGGACGGCGCGCTCGAGCCGGGCGCATCCCCTCTGGAGCGCGAGAGCCGACGGCCGCCGGCTACTATCCGAAATCTATCGAGGATCTTGACAGATCCTCGGCTCTGGATCTTATTGGTGCCGCCAACGGTTGCGGGTGTTGTCCAACCTCGGTCCGCAGCCGGGCATACCTGCCGTATCGAAGCTGCTCATGAATCGCCGCCACGCGCGGCTTGGTCATAGACATCGACAGTAGTGATGGCGTCCGGCGAGACGCCCGGGCTCATTGCGCCTGGGTCGCTCGCAGGGGGGAGTGCGTCGTTCGGCGTGGTGCGAACGACGGGGCGTCGTCCGGGTCGTGAGTTCGGCCATGGTTCCGCAGTGGCCGCTTCGTCTATGGCTTTGCCCGTGTGGAGGGGCACTCGCCGTTGGAGCCCCGTCAGACCCACTGCGGAAGGAGGGAACCGTGACGTAGAGGCCGTCGTGTGTCCGTCCGTGGCGTGGAAATCCGATGTACCCCGTCTGACGTGAGAGAGCACGCGTCCACGAATGTGGCGCGAGGCGAAACTCGGGCGGTCGTCGACCGAGGAGCGGCGCCTCCAGCTGCCCCGAAGCGATGGGCCCCCCGGCTGATCGGAGAATCGGACATGAGAGACAATCGGACGCATGCTTCCGGGGTGCCCCGCGCGTGCGCGGTGGTCCCGGCGACCGATGGCGCTCAGCGCACGGCGGTGAGGCGCCATCACCAGTGGGAGCGGGGGTGGCGCGGATTCGTCCGCGCATCGCAGCTCCTGCTCGCAGTGTTCACGGTGATCGCCCTCGTGCCGCTGGATGTTTGGGCCCAGCAGGCGCTCACGATCCAGGGGCAGGTCACGGGGCAGTTCGGTGAGGCGATCCCGAACGCCGAGGTGAGCATTGTCGAGCTGAACATCAGCACGCTGACGAACGCGGCGGGGCGGTACACCCTCACGGTGCCGGCTGCTCGCGTGAGGGGGCAGGAGGTCCACCTCCGGGTGCGCGTGCTCGGCTACCGGACGACGGATGTGACCGTGGTGCTGAGCGGGACGGCACTGACGCAGGACTTCCAGCTCGTCACGGACGCCCACCGGCTCGATGAGATCGTCGTCACGGGTGCGCTCCGGGGGACGGAGGCCGCGAAGCTCGCCTTCACCGTCGGCAAGGTCGACGCGGCGGACATGCCCGTGCCCGCCACGAACCCGCTGTCCCAGCTCCAGGGCAAGGTGCCGGGCGCGCTGATCATGGCCACGAGCGGCCGACCCGGGTCCGCGCCGTCCATCCTCCTGCGCGGCGTGAACTCGATCAACGCGTCGGGCCGCGGCCAGGAACCGCTCTATATCGTGGACGGCATGCTGATCGTGGGCCGCATGCCGGACATCAACCCGAACGACATCGAGAGCATCGAGGTCGTGAAGGGCGCGGCCGCGTCGTCGCTGTACGGCGCGCAGGCCGGGAACGGCGTGATCCAGATCACGACGAAGTCCGGCCGTCGTGCCACGGACGGCGTCCGCTTCACGGCTCGTTCCGAGGTCGGCTTCGGCGATATCCCGGCGGACTTCGGGATCGCGCGCTATCACGCGCTCATGCTCGATGAGACGGGGCGCCTGTTCTGCTCCGGCGCGGGGTGCGCCCGGGTCTTCGACTATGACGAGGTCCTGCGGGCCATCAACGACGTGCCCGGCAACTGGGCGCTCGATCCGCCGTCGTTCCCAGTCGACCCCGGCGCTTCGAGCTCGGGGCCGTTCCTGAAGCAGGCGTTCCAGGTCGAGAAGTGGCCGGGCCCCACCTACAACGCGGTGGAGCAGTTCGTCCAGGTCCGGCCGTTCACCATGAATAACATTGACGCCACGGGCCGGTTCGGCGGGACGAGCTTCTACTCGAGCTTCTCGCACGCGCGGCAAGAGGGCGCGATCCGCTTCCTGCGCGGCTATGAGCGGTTCTCCGGCCGGCTCAACGTGGACCAGCAGGTCGGGTCGAACCTGAACCTCTCGTTCCGCACGTACGTGGCTCGCAGCCTCGAGGACGGCACGCAGCAGGAAGAGGGCGGGCGCGCGTTCTTCCGTCTGACCCGCCAGCCCCCGAAGGCGAACCTGCTCGCGCGGGACAGCCGGGGCGTGATCTTCGTCCGGTCGAACCTCCAGAACGGCGGCATCCAGAACGAGAATCCGCTCTACTGGTTGGAGAACGAGGTGCGCGAGGACATCCGGGACCGGTTCATGGGCGCCGTGAACCTGCGGTACTCGCCCTTCGACTGGTTGGAGCTGGACGCGCTCGCCAGCTACGATGGCGCGCGGAACACGTACGAGCAGTTCCGAGACAAGGGCTTCCGGAGCACGGCGGCGACGGCTCCCGGCACGCTCTGGCAGGGGCTCATCTTCCAGGGCGCGCAAAAGCAGGAGGCCTACAACCTGAATGTGAGCGCTGCGGCCCGGCATTCGTTCGGCATGGGCCTCAATACGCTGACCCGCGCGGGCTACAGCTATCAGCAGCAGACCGCGGACAACCGCCAGCTCACCGGCACCGACCTGGCGGCGCAGGGCGTCCGGGCGGGCGCGAACGCGGGTAGCCAGAGCATCGGGTCGTCCCGTTCGGACATCCGTGGGATCTCGTACTACGCGGGCGTGGTGGCCGATCTGCATGACCGCTACATCGGCGACCTGCTCGTGCGGCACGACGGGTACTCGCAGTTCGGTTCCGCGAACCGGTGGGACACTTACGGCCGCCTGAGCCTCGCCTGGCGCGTGGGTGAGGAGCCCTGGTTCAACATCCCGGGCATCGGCGAATTCAAGCTGCGCGGCTCGTACGGCACGGCGGGCGGCGTCCCGAACTTCAGCGCGCAGTACGAGACGTTCACGGTGTCCGGCGGCGTGCTGAACTTCGGCACCATGGGCAACCGGAACCTGCGGCCCGAGAAGATCCACGAGATCGAGTTCGGGACGGACATTGAGCTCTTCGATCGTCTGTACCTGCAGATCACGCGGGCGATCTCCGAGGCGCGGGATCAGATCCTCCCGGTCCAGGTGCCGGCGGCCCAGGGCTTCTCGCAGCAGTGGCAGAACGCGGGCACGCTGGAGAACAAGACCTGGGAGGTCTCGCTGAACTGGCCGATCCTCACCACCCGGGACTTCAGCTGGTCGGCGCGGTTCAACTGGGACCAGACCCGCACGATGGTGAAGAAGCTGAACGTTCCGCCGTTCAACATCGGGACGGGCCTGCAGGCCACGGAGAGCATGTTCCGGATCGAGGAAGGCATCCGGTACGGCACCTTCTTCGGGCGGAAGTTCATCAAGGGCTGCGGCGAGATGCCCGCCCGGCTGCGCAATCAGTGCGGCGAGGGCCGCGAGTTCCAGGTGAACGACGAAGGCTACGTGGTCTGGGTCGGCGAGGGGAACTCGTGGCGCGATGGCATCACGCGCAACCTGTGGAACACCTCGACGGTCGGGCCGTGGGGCGTGACGCTCCACTGGGGCATGCCGATCATCCTGCGTGACGAGGCGTGTCTGGACAACCCGACCTCGAACTGCCCGGCGCAGATCGTTCCGCTCGGCAACGCGCTGCCGGACTACAACTTCTCCATCGCGCAGAACCTGTCGTACAAGCGTCTGAACGCGTACATGCTGATCGACGCGCAGATCGGCGCCAGGATCTGGAACCAGAGCCGGCACTGGGCGCACCTGGACTTCCTCGCGAAGGAGATCGATCAGCGGGGCAAGTCCGTCGAGACGGCGAAGCCGATGGGTTACTACTTCCGGGCGGCGCCGCCGGACTTCAGCGGGGCGACGGTCGGTGGGTTCTACGACCTACTCGGGGCGAACAGCCACTTCGTGGAGGACGGGAGCTTCATCAAGCTCCGTGAGCTGAGCCTGTCCTACCACCTGGGCCCGATCAGCGGCGTGGGTGACTGGCAGATCAGCCTTGTCGGCCGGAACCTGCTGACGAAGACCGATTACAAGGGGTGGGATCCCGAGGTCGGCGTCTCGACCGGCAGCCAGTCGGGGTCGGCGGCGATCAACCGGGTGGACGCGTTCACGTTCCCGAACCCGCGGACGATCACGATCGGGATCAGCACGACCTTCTAGCGCCGAAGGGGATAGACACATGCGAACCAAGAGTATCTATGCGGTGCTCGGCCTCGCGGCGCTCGTAGGGCTCGGGGCATGCAGCGACCGACTGGAAGTCACGAACCTGAACTCGGCCGACCGCGATCGCGCGCTGGCCACGCCGGCGGACGTGGAGTCCGTGATTCGCGGTTCGTGGAACGCGCTGCACGCGGGGATCCACCACACGAACGACGCGCTTTATCCCCAGATGCTGACCATGGGGATGGAGAACCTTGCCGAGCTGGCGAACTTCGGCATGGGTCCGCGTGGCGGGATCCCGCGCACGTTCATCGACAACAACCGCGGCAACCAGGTGCAGGCGGGCAACTACCGGGACTTCGCCCACCTGCACCGGGCGTCCCGTCTGGCGGCGGTCGGCCTCACGGCGTTCCAGCGTGAGGGCTTCTCGATCGGCTCGCCGGACGCCGATGCCCGTGCCAAGGCCTTCGCGAAGTTCACGATGGGCGTGGCACACGGGTACCTGGCCGCGGCGTACGACTCGGCGGCGATCATCTCGGAGGAGGATGATCCCGAGGCGATCAACCCGCTGGCGGGCTACAAGGAGGTGCACGAGGCCGCACTCAGGTACCTCCAGGAGGCGATCGACATTGCGACCGCCGGCCCGAACTTCAACATCCCGGCGAACTGGTTCGCGACGGCCGGGGCCGTGTCGCGTGACGAATTCATTCGGATCGTCCGGTCGTACCGGGCCAGGATCCGGGCGATGGTCGCGCGGACGCCGGCGGAGCGCGCCGCGCTGCCGTGGAACGAGATCATGGCGGACGCGGAGAACGGGATCACGTCCGACCTGATGGTCCAGATGCTTCCGCCGGGCCAGGGCGGCTCGTGGGACATGGCGTGGTTCGCCCAGCATTTCGCGGGCTCGAACTGGCACCTCATGTGGTCGTTCATGGTCGGGATGGCGGACACTTCCGGCGCGTACGATGCGTGGCTCAGGGCGCCGCGCGGCCAGAAGACGCGGTTCCTGGTGGTCACGCCGGACCGGCGGTTCCCGCGGGGCGAGACCCGTGCGGAGCAGCAGGCGAATTCGCCGGTCATACCGCCGGCGGGCCAGTACTTCCGGAACATCCCGGACGGCGAGGACGTGGACAACGAGCCGCTCGGGCGGTCGATGTACCAGCATGCGCGGTTCCGTGCGTTCCGGGATGCGAACCGGATCGGACCGTTCCCGTACTTCCAGGTGGCGGAGCTGAACCTGCTGCGTGCGGAGGGCCACATTCGCATGGGGCAGGTCGCGCAGGCGGCCGCGTTGATCGACGTTACGCGTGTGGGCAAGGGCGGCTTGCCGCCGCTCACCGGCGCGGTGACGAGCGTCGACGACCCGGTGCCTGGCGGAAACGCCTGTGTGCCGCGGGTGCCGACGAGCGAACGGACGGCGGACTACGCCTGGCCGAACGGGAGCAAGTGCGGCAACATCATGGAAGCCCTGAAGTGGGAAAAGCGGATGGAGCTGGCGTTCACGACCTGGGGCGCGTGGTACTTCGACTCCCGGGGCTGGGGCGACCTGCCCGAGAATACGCCAATCCACTGGATGGTCCCCTGGCAGGAGGCCGATACGCGTCGTATGCCGATCTACCATGGCGGGGATCCGGCCAGGGGTGATGCGGCGGCGCGCGGAACGTATGGTCTGTAGGCCGATTCGATCGGTCCTGGCCATCGTAGGCCTCTTGTCGACGGTGTTGGCGGCGCCAGGGTGCTACGTATACGAGCCCCTGGCCGCCCCAGCGCCGGACGGGCGCAGGGTGGTGGCCCTGCAGCTCACCGACCGGGGAAAGCTGGAACTGGCCGACCGTTTGGGCGGCAGCGTCTCCCGAGTCGAGGGGAGGCTGGTGAACCGCACGGACTCCACGCTCCTGCTGGCCGTTCAGGACGCGATCATGGACCGCGGGTCCCGCGTGCGCTGGGAAGGCGAGGTCGTGGAGCTGCCCGAGATCTACGTGAACCGGGTGATGGAACGCCGCCTCTCCAAGTGGAGGACGGGGCTGCTGGTCGGGGCGTTGGTGGGAGGAGCCGCCGTGCTCCTGACCACCGACCTCGGCGGGGTGCCGGGAGATGGCCTCGACAACCGGCCACCAGATGATGGCGCACAGACGAGCGTATTCGTGATCCCATTTCTGAGGGTGAGATTACCATGAGACTGTTGAGACTCACGCTGGTCAGCGCGTTGCCGTTCGCGTTGATCGCCTGCGATGACGAGCCGGGCCCCACGATCATGGAGCCCGATCCGGTGGCCGCAGTCCACTGGGTGAACGCATCGCCGGATGTCGGGGCGATCGACATCAGGCCGATCGACATCGTGACGAACGCCGGGCTGTTCGGGGCTGGTTTCGGGGCGGCGAACGCGAACGCGCAGCCGATCCTGGCCGGGACGCGGACGATCCGGGTGTTCCGGGCGAACTCGCCAGATATCCTGTGGGAGGGCACCCACAACTTCGTCGAGGGGCAGCGTTATACGTTCATTGTCCACGGGCCGGCGAACGCCCTCAAGGTGGACATCATCAACGACAACCCGCCTTCGCCGGGTTCCGGCAACGTGGCGGTGCGCGCCGTGATGCTGGGCGTCGGGCTCGGCAACGTGGACGTCTACGTGGGCACGGAGGCCGACGGCTTGCCCGCCGCCAGCCCGGCCTGGACGAACGTGGGCTACTCCCCGACCGGAACGGATTTCAAGGCTTTCCCGGCGGGTCCGCTCCGCATCGCGGCGGTGCCGGCGGGTGCGGCCGAACCGTTCATCGTGGCCAACCAGGCGATGCCTGCGGGATCGCCGCCCACGAACATGTTGAGCGGAATCCCGGGGGTCACCCAACCGGGTACGGCGATCACGGCGATCATCATCGACGAGGGACGAGCGCCGATCTACCTCAACCACCGTCGGCCGGACTGACGGTGTGGCATTGAGGTCAGCGTCGGATTGAGTCGGAGAACGGAGCCGCAGAGGCGGGTCGGCCTCTGCGGCTTCTGTCATTCACGCGGCAGGAAGGATCAATGTCTGTACGAGCCAACGGAATCCGCCGATTGGCCCTGCCAGCCCTCGTGCTCCTGCTCGGGAGCTGTGCTTCGGCAGGTGGAGCCGGAGTGACGCCGGGTGGTGGGGACCGCAGTCGGATCGAGGCAGAGGAACTCGCGGGAGCCGACCAGTACACGTCGCTGCTGGATGCCGTGCGCGCGCTCCGGCCGCAGTGGCTGAGTCAACAACGCGCGCACCGGTCAACCGCCCCGGGCTCCCCGATGGTGGGCCACGTCATGATCTACCTGGACAGGACCCGATTGGGTGGCCCGGAGACCCTCAACAGCATCTCCGTCAGGTCCGTGCTGAGACTGCAGTACTTCTCGCCCTCCGCCGCACAGGCGCGGTACGGAAACGGGCACGAGAGCGGGGTGATCGAGGTCACCACGAAGAGCGGCTCGGGACACGATCGCTAGTCCGCCGACTGGCTAGCGATCGTGACAGGGGTAGGGCCCCTGGCCCTCATTGGGCTGGCGTGGCCGGCATCACGAACGAGTACATCGCCGTGATCAGGAAGAGCGCGGCGTCGTCCTTGGTTTCCGTCTGGGTGCGATACCGGGTGAACTCGATCTGCTGGGCCGAGCCCGCGAGCCGCCACCCGGAGAGTAGGTTCGCCGGCACCGTGTTCGAGCCGGTGTCCCGCCAGTCGCAGATGATCTGAGAGTCCAGCGAGACCGCGTCCGGCGAGGCGTAGCGCAGAGCCAGTTCCACCCTGCTGCTGTCATCCCCGACCGGCGACCATTCGACGGGGATCGGCTGACCCTCGTCCGGCAGGCTCGGGATGTCGCTGATGGATGAGGGTGCAGGGCCGATCGGCGCGGAAATCACCATCGCCGGAAAGCCGTTCGGGTCGCCCGGCACGTTGAAGGTCAGCCGCTGGCCCGGCTGCACCCGCAGGCCCTCCTCGAGCTCGTAAATGATCCGCCAGTCTTCGATCCGCGGTGTGAGCAGGTATGTCTCTCCGCCCACGTGCAGCTGGACGTGTTCACCCCCGTACATGTATGTCGCCTGGCGCGGAGGGAGCGGGTTCGTGTACCGGGCGATGTAGCACGTATCGAGGGCGCTGCGGCTGTTGGGGTGCGTGAAACCGAGCGTGTAGAAGAACTCGGCGCGCGGGTGCGCAATGTAGCCACCCTGGCCGTCGGAAGCGGCGAATACCTGGATGACGCCGAGGGGGAACTCGGAGCCGAGGTTCGGCGAGTCGATCCCGCAGCCCGTTAACGTGACCGTTGCAACGACGGCGGTGAGCACGGCGAAACGAAGATGTTGCTGCATGGCTCCCTCCCGTGATGCACGACGGCCGAGTACGCTTGTCGCTGGTCGCATTCGATCCCAAAGTCTATAGTATATGCATCGCACACTATGGGGCAACCCGCAGGGCGTATGAGCGTGGAATGAGTGGATATTCGACGGGGGCCCCCGATCGAGGCTTGCGCGCGTCGCGGGCCGCCGTTACATCTCTCGGCCGGAGCCGTCCACCGCGATTCTCGCAGGAGATAGCGCGATGATCCCTGTTCGGGTGGAGAAGCCCTGGGGCTACGAGTTGATCTGGGCGAACACGGACCGGTACGTCGGCAAGATCCTCCACGTACGTGCCGGGCACGCGCTCTCGCTCCAGTATCACCGGCGCAAGGATGAAACGATCCATCTCCTGCGCGGCGAGATGCGATTCTGGGTCGGACCGTCCGTGGACCGCCTGGAGGAAGTCCCGCTGCGGGAAGGCGAGAGCTACCGGATCGTGCCGGGCACCGTGCACCGGATGGAAGCGGTGACGGATGTGGACATCCTCGAGGCATCCACGCCGGACCTGGATGACGTGGTACGGCTCGAGGACCGGTACGGCAGGGTCTGAGGCGGTGGGGGCAGGCCACCCGCGGGCGCTGTCTCCGGTGTTCGTGGGACGCCGTCCGGACCTCCTCCCGACGAGCCAGGCAACCGCTGGCGTCCTTCCCTCGATCTACCCTGCGGGCGCATGAAGGCCGGGGCGACCGTCTTCCTGGGGCTCGGATCGAACGTCGGCGACCGACGCGCCCATCTCGCCGCCGCTCTTCGGCGCCTCGCCCGTATCCTCACGATCGAAGCAGTCTCATCGGTGTATGAAACCGAGCCGGTGGGCTTCCGGCCGCAGCCGGACTTCTGGAACCTCGTGGTGCAGGGTCGGACGACACTCGCCCCGGAGGATCTGCTGCGGGAGACGCTGCGGATCGAGAGCGAACTCGGGCGGCGGCGGGGTGCCCGCAATGCACCCCGGACGATCGACATCGACATCCTGCTTTACGAGGACCGCGTCTTTTCGACGCCGACGCTCGTGGTTCCCCACCCGAGGATGATGGAACGCGCATTCGTGTTGCGGCCGCTGGCCGAGCTCGATCCTGAACTCCGCCATCCGGTCACGGGCGAGCGGATCGCGGATCGCCTCGAGCAGGGCGGGCCGTTCGAGCGGATCGAGCGTCTGTTTCCGGGACAGGACCTGCTGAATGGTGAGAACTCGACTGGGCAGTGACCGGCGGCCGCCGCAAGGCGGCCAGGGGCGGCTGGGGGGCGTGGTGCGGCCGGATCACCGGCATGCCTGCGCGCTGCGGCGCACCCTCCGGCTGGCGGCGTGTGTGCTCGCCGCGCTCTTGCCGTTGCCGATGGCGTCCTGCACCGGGCCAGCGATCAGCGAGGAATCCCTGGTCATGGCGGTGGACTCCTTGCTCCCGTGGCTGGAGGAGCTGTCGGGACTCGAGGTGCGCGGCCCGGTGAACGTTGCGCTCCGCGATCGTGAGGAACTCCGGGCATATGTGATCCAGCGCCTCGAGGAGGAATTCACTGCCGAGGAGATGCGCGGCATAGAGGCCACGTACCGCGCGCTCGGGCTGTTCCCCGACACGCTGGATCTGCGCAGTCTCCTGCTCGAGCTGTACACCGAGCAAGTCTCCGGGTACTACGACCCGAAGGCCCGCACGCTCTACGTGATGGAGGGCGTGGCGCCCGAGGACGTCCAGCCGGTTCTGGTGCACGAGCTGGTACACGCGCTCCAGGACCAGCACGTGAACCTGGACAGTCTGGTCTCGAAGGACCGTGGCAACGACCGTCAGGCCGCGGCGCAGGCCGCCATGGAGGGGCACGCTACGCTCGTGATGTTCTCGTGGCTCGCGGAGCAGCAAGCGGGGCGCAGGGTCGCGGTGGATGAGCTCCCGGACTTCGGGGCGATTCTCGGACCCGCCCTGGAGGCGCGGAACGACAGCTATCCGGTGTTCCGGTCGGCACCGCGGATCATCCGCGAGACGATGCTCTTCTCCTACCTCAAGGGGGCGTCCTTCGTGCAGGCACTGTGGCGCGCTGAGGCCAATGGCGGTCGCCCGGCGCCGATCGGGGAGTGGCTGCCGAACTCCACCGAGCAAGTCCTGCGCCCTGGGGAGCGTTTCATCCGGCAGCGGGATGAGCCCACCGAGGTTGTCCTGGAGGCGACGCCGTCGGCGCAGGGCGCGTGGCGCACGGTGTACGAGAACACGCTCGGAGAGTTGGAGACCGGGATCTTCCTCAGCGAGCATCTCGGCGCGGGCGCGGACACCATTGCTCACGGGTGGGACGGGGACCGCTACCGGCTCCTGGCCTCCCCGGCGGGCGGGCACGTCTTCGTCTGGTACACGGTCTGGGACGACGACGCGGCGGCCAACCGCTTCGCCGACGCCTACCGCCAGGTGCTGCGGCTCCGTGTCGCCGCGCGACAGGGGATGGTCGAACGGATGTCGGTCGCAGGACGGCCCGTGGTCCGCGTCGTGGATGCGGAGTCGGGTGTCGCCCTCGCGGACGTGCCCATCCCCGGCATCGAACTGTCCGGCGGCCAGCCTTGAGGGAGGGGTTGCCGGGTGGCGGGGGAACGGCCCGGTGGGACGGCTGCATCTCCGGGGGGATTATGATCGGGCGGCCGCACAGGACCAACGTGTAAAGGCGGGTGGTCGGCGTGTGGGCGTGCGCCCGCCGGTCACGCGGCGATGCCCTCGCGGTCGACCGCCCCAGCGCCTGCCGTGTTCGGCCCCGAAATCCGAATCGAGTCGCCCATGGAGACGGGTCCGGTGCCCGGAGTGCGGTCGGATGCGAGTCCGGGCGCGCTCGCCAGATCGATGCTCCCACGCGCCGGCGGCTCCCATGCCGCAGGAGCATTGTGATCCGGAAGGGGCGGCCTGGTCCGGGCGGCCGTATCAGCGGCTCCACCGCCTGGTTTTCCCCGGCTACGCGTCCGTAGTCGGGTGAAGAGACCGATCAAGGGGCGCCTCGACCGGACCGACACCCGGGCCGCGCGCTTGCGCGGCCCGGGGATGACGTGCACCTGGCGTCGCGCGAGCCTCCCTTCGATACGCCTTCCGTTCACCCGTCTTCCGGGTCGCCTCGGCTTCGATCCGACCAGGCAACGCCCGGGTGATCGCGTTCCTGGCGAGTTAGCCGCGGCTGGAGTTCTTGCCCATACTGTCAATGGCGATCGAAATGGGTTCTCCCGCATATGTGGTGATGGGGCCGCGTGCGCAGTGCGGATTTGTCAAGCGCTCCTTTTCACGCGGCGCAGAGCACGCGATGGCGAAGCAGGTCGAAGCCGGCTCTTCCGTACATCTGGCGC
>Ga0207864_1000464_pt1 | contig 56525 bp, 50 predicted proteins | sample HigsolmetaAR202D_FD_184834 | JGI IMG/M metagenome (GOLD analysis project Ga0207864, IMG submission 184834) | Ionic liquid and high solid enriched microbial communities from the Joint BioEnergy Institute, USA - AR20-2-D (SPAdes) (version 2) ...
CCGTATGGACACGACCTTTTCCCTCCCGCAGAGAGTCTTGCGTGCTGTCGCGTCGGCGCCCGGGCGGGCGGCGGCGCTCGCGCTCGCCCTGGCGCTCGCCGCGTCGCTGGCCTTCGCCGCTGCCGCACCGGCGCTGCCGGCCGGCTTCTGGGGCGCCGTGCCCCAGTCCGGCCTCAGCACCGAGCAGTACGAGCGGATCGCCCGCGGCGGCGTGAAGAGCGTCCGCATCGCCGTCAACTGGGGCGACCTGCAGCCGACCCGCAACGGCCCCTACGAGTGGGGCGCGATCGACGCGAGCGTCGAACGGGCGGCGCTGGCCGGCATCGACGTCCTGCCGACCGTGGCCGGCGCGCCGAGCTGGGCGGTGCCCAGCGTCCGCGTGCCCGGGGGCGGCGGCGCCAAGGCGCCCGCGCGGCTGCCGGCGAGCGGCCCCGCGGCCGGTGCCTGGAAGGCGCTGCTGGCCGCGGCGGTGCGCCGCTACGGGCCGAACGGCGAGTTCTGGGCCGCCCGGCCGCAGCTCCCGCGGCGGCCGATCCGCGCCTGGCAGATCTGGAACGAGCCGAACTTCAAGTTCTTCGTGCGGCGGCCCAACCCGGGCGAGTACGGGCGGCTGGTGCGGATCTCCAGCGCCGCGATCAAGTCGGTCGACCGCGGCGCCCAGCTGATCCTGGCCGGCCTCTTCGCGCAGCCGAAGGGGGCGCGCAACCCGCGCACCGGCAAGCAGAAGGGGATCAACTGGTTCGCCAGCGACTTCATCGCCGCGATGTACAAGCGCACGCCGGGCGTCAAGCGCCTCTTCCAGGGCGTCAGCCTCCACCCGTACACCGGCCACTTCCGCCACATCAAGGAACAGGTGGAGGAAATGCGCTCGGTGCTGCGGGCGCAGCGCGACGCCGGCAAGGCGATCTGGCTCACCGAGGTGAGCTGGAGCTCGCAGCCGCCGAGCCCCCGCAACGTGTTCGCCAAAGGGCCCGCCGGCCAGGCGCAGCAGCTGCGCGGCGCCTTCAACCTGATCCGCCGCAACCAGGCCCGCTGGCGGGTGAGGCGCGTCTACTGGTTCTCGGTCGACGACACGAAGGGCGCCTGCAACTTCTGCGACGGCTCCGGCTTGTTCGGCGAGGGCTTCAAGCCGAAGAAGTCCTGGTTCGCCTTCGTCCGCTTCGCCGGCGGCACGCCGTAGCCCGGGCCCGCGCGGCCCGGGCCGGCGGGGGCCGGCTCGTAAGATCGGTGGGTTGACCCCCGCGAGGAAAGCGAGCACCGCAGACGACCCGCTGGCGCCGTTCAGCCCCGCCGTGCGGCGCTGGTTCGAGGCCTCGTTCGCGGGGCCGACCGAGGCGCAGGCGGGCGGCTGGCGGGCGATCTCCTCCGGCGCCAACACGCTGATCTGCGCGCCCACCGGATCGGGCAAGACGCTGGCGAGCTTCCTGTGGGGGATCGATCGGTTGGCGAGCGAGCTGCGGTCCGAGCCCGGGGTGCGGCTGGTCTACGTCTCGCCGCTGAAGGCGCTCTCCTACGATATCGAGCGCAACCTGCGGGCGCCGCTGCGGGGGATCGGCGCCGAGATCTCAGTCGGGCTGCGGACCGGGGACACGCCGCAGAAGGAGCGGCGGGCAATGGCGAAATCGCCGCCGGACATCCTGATCACGACGCCGGAGTCGCTCTACCTCATCCTCTCCTCGCAAGCGCGGGAGATCCTGGCGACGACCGAGGTGGTGATCGTCGACGAGATCCACGCCGTCGCCCAGACCAAGCGCGGCGCCCACCTCGCCCTCACCCTCGAGCGCCTCGAGCACCTGGTGCGCCAAGCCCGAGCGTCCGCGGGCCCCGACGGAGATTCGGCGGACGCTCCGAGAGCGAAGGCCTCGCCCGCAGGAGCGTCAGCCGGGTCTTCCCCCGCCCGTGAGAACGTCGTGCAGCGGATCGGGCTGTCGGCGACGCAGCGGCCGCTGGAGCGGGTGGCCCGGTTCCTGGTCGGCCCGAAGCGGACCTGCGAGATCATCGACGCCGGGCGGCGCAAGGAGCTGGACCTGGAGATCGTGGTCCCGGTCGACGACATGGCCGACCCCGGCGCCCCCGCATACCCGAGCGCCGACGGCCCGCCGCCGAGCGAAGTCGAGCCCTCGGCCCACGTCCGCTCGATCTGGCCGGCGATCTACCCCCGCCTGCTGGAGCTGATCCGCGAGCACCGCTCGACGATCGTCTTCGTCAACAACCGCCGCGCCGCCGAGCGCCTCGCCAAGCGCATCAACGAGCTCGCCAACGGCGAGCCCGCCCCCGAGCTCCCCGCCACCGAGCATGCCGGCCACGACGCGTCCCCGCCCGCGGGCCCCGACGGGGAGGCCGCGGGGGGCTACGTCGAGATCGCCCGGGCGCACCACGGCTCGCTGTCGCACGAGGAGCGGGTCGTGGTCGAGGAGATGCTGAAGTCCGGCGAGCTTCCCTGCCTGGTCGCCACCAGCTCGCTGGAGCTGGGCATCGACATGGGCGCGGTCGACCTGGTGATCCAAGTCGAGTCGCCGAAGTCGGTCACCCGCGGCTTGCAGCGCATCGGCCGCGCCGGCCACGGGATCGGCGAAGTCTCGAAGGGCAAGATCTTCCCCAAGTTCCGCGGCGACCTGCTCGAGTGCGCGGTCGTCGCCCGCCGCATGCGCGAAGGGGAGATCGAGGAGACGACGATCCCCCGCAACCCGCTCGACGTGCTCGCCCAGCACCTCGTCTCGATGGCCGCCGGCGACCGCTGGGAGGTCGACGAGGTGGAGCGCCTCGTCACCGCCACCGAGCCGTTCCGCGACCTCTCCCGCGAACAGCTCGAGAACGTGCTCGACATGCTCGACGGGCGCTACCCCTCCGACCGCTTCGCCGAGCTGCGGCCGCGGATCGTCTGGGACCGCGCCGCCGGCACCGTCCACGGCCGCAAAGGCGCCCGCCAGCTCGTCGTCACCAACGCGGGCACGATCCCCGACCGCGGCCTGTACGGGGTCCACTTGCCGGACGGTCGCCGGGTCGGCGAGCTGGACGAGGAGATGGTCTACGAGGCGCGCGCCGGCCAGACCTTCCTGCTCGGCTCCAGCACCTGGCGGATCGAGGAGATCACCCGCGACCGGGTCATCGTCACTCCCGCCCCCGGCGTCCCCGGCGCGGTGCCGTTCTGGAAGGGGGAGGGGATCGGCCGCCCGGCCGAGCTGGGCCGGGCGATCGGCGCCTTCGCCCGCGAGGCGGTCAACCGCGAGCCGGCCGAGCTGGCGGCCGAGTACGACCTCGACCGGCGCGCGGCCGAGAACCTCGTCGCCTACCTGCGCGAGCAGCAGGCCGCGACGCGCGTCGTGCCCTCCGACCAGACGATCGTCGTCGAGCGCTTCCGCGACGAGATCGGCGACTGGCGGCTGTGCGTGCTCTCTCCCTACGGGGGCCGCGTCCACGCCGCCTGGGGGCTGGCGCTCGCCGCCCGGGTGCGCGACGAGCACGGCCTGGAGGCGGACGCGATCTGGTCCGACGACGGCATCGTCATCCACCTCCCCGACGCCGACGAGCCGCCGCCCGCCGACCTGGTCCTCATCGACCCCGACGAGCTGGAAGAGCTGGTCGTGCGCGAGCTGTCCGGCTCGGCCCTGTTCGGCGCCCGCTTCCGCGAGAACGCCGCCCGCTCGCTGCTCATCCCGCGTGCCTACCCGGGCAAGCGCACGCCGCTGTGGCAGCAGCGGCTGAAGGCGCAGAGCCTGCTGGAGGTGGCGCGCGACTTCCCCCGCTTCCCGGTCGTGCTGGAGACCTACCGCGAGTGCCTGCGCGACGTGCTCGACCTGCCGGCGCTGGCGGAGCTGCTGCGCGACCTGCGCTCGCGTCGCCTCGGCCTGGTCGAGGTGGAGACGCCGACCGCGTCGCCGTTCGCCTCCTCGCTGCTGTTCGACTACGTCGCCACCTACATGTACGAGGGCGACACGCCGAACGCGGAGCGCCGCGCCGCCGCGCTCGCCCTCGACCGCGACCTGCTGCGCGAGCTGCTGGGCCAGGAGGAGCTGCGCGAGCTGATCGACCCCGAGGCCCTGGAGGAAGTGGAGGCGCAGCTGCAGTACCGCGCCGAGGCGGGCCGCGCGACCGACCGCGATGCCCTGCAGCAGATCCTGCGCAACGTCGGCGACCTGAGCGCCGCCGAGTGCGCGGAGCGGGTCGCGGCGGGCTACTCGGCCGACTCGATGCTGCGCAAGCTCGTCGACGAGCGGCGCGCGGCGCGGGTGCGGATCGCCGGCGAGGAGCGCTACATCGCCGCCGAGGACGCCGGCCTGTACCGGGACGCGCTGGGGGTGCCGCCGCCGCCCGGCCTGCCCGACGCCTTCCTGGAGCCGCACCCGGACGCGATGCGCGCCCTGGTGCGCCGCTTCGCCCGCACCCACGGCCCCTTCCCGACCGCGCGGCTGCGCGAGCGCTACGGCGTCGACCCGCTGCCGGCGCTGCGCGAGTTGGAGGCCGAAGGGGCGCTGGTGCGCGGCGAGCTGCTGCCCGGCGGCAGCGAGCGCGAGTGGTGCGACGCCGAGGTGCTGCGGCGGGTGCGGCGGGCGAGCCTCGCCCGCCTGCGCAAGGAGGTCGAGGCCGCCGACCGGGTCGAGCTGGCACGCTTCCTGCCCAGCTGGCACAACGTCGACGCCTACCGCCCCGCCGGGGCCGGCCCGGACCGGCTGCGCGAGGCGCTGGTGCCGCTGCAAGGGGTGGCGCTGACCCCGGCGGTCTGGGAGCGCGACGTGCTGCCACGTCGGCTCGGCGCTTACTCGCCCGCCTGGCTGGACGAACTGTGCACCAGCGGCGAGCTGGTCTGGATCGGCGCCGGAGCGCTGGGCCGCGCCGACGGGCGCGTGGCGCTCTACTTCCGCGAGGACGTGCGCCTCGCCGGCCCGCCGCCCTCCGGCGCGCGCCTGGAGCCGGTCGCCGGCGAGCCCCACGACGCGATCCGCGAGCGACTCGCCGCCGGGCCCTCGTTCTGGCTCGACCTCGTCACCGACCTCGACTTCCCGGCCGAGGAGCTGCACACCGCGCTGTGGGACCTGGCCTGGAACGGCGAGGTGACCAACGACGCCTTCGCCCCGCTGCGGGCACCGCGCCTGCGCGCCGTGCCGCCGAGCGAGCGGCGCGGGCGGCGCTTCTCGCGCCGCCGCCCGACGATGGGCGCCGCCGTCCAGGGTCGCTGGTCGCTGACCGCGCCGCTGTTCGCCGACGCCCCCGGGCCGGGCGCGCGCCTGCGCGCCCAGGCGGAGCTGATGCTGGAGCGGCACGGGATCGTCACCCGGGAGACGGTCCTCGCCGAGGGCGTGCCGGGCGGCTTCTCGACCCTCTACGGGGAGCTGGGCAACCTCGAGCTGCTGGGCACCGCGCGGCGCGGCTACTTCGTCGAGGGCCTGGGCGGGGCGCAGTTCGCCCTCCCGGGCGCGGTCGAGCGGCTGCGCTCGCTGCCGCGCCCGGACGGCTCGCACCTCGTGCTGGCCGCCACCGACCCCGCCAACCCCTACGGGGCGACGCTGCCGTGGCCGAAGCTGGAGGGCGGGCGGCGGCCGAGCCGCACCCCGGGCGCCTACGTGCTGCTGCGCGACGGCGAGCCGCAGGTCTTCGTCGAGCGCGGCGGCCGCGGGCTCCTGCGCCTGCGGCCGCTGGAGGGGGCGGCGCTGGAAGCGGCGATGCGGGCGCTGGCGGACGCGGTCGCCGCCGGGCACGTGCCGAAGCTGGCGATCGAGCGGCTGGACGGCGAGCCGGTGATCGGATCCGGCCACGAGGAGGCGCTGATCGGCGCCGGGTTCAGCCGCGGGCCGCGCAAGCTCACCGCCTCCGCCTGAGGCGCTCCGCAACCCGCCGTCCGTGGGGGTCGGGCCGGCACCCGCTGCCATAATCGACGCCGTGGGAGAGAGCGATCAGAGCGCCGTTGAACTGCTGAAGAGCGTGCCCCTGTTCGCGGACCTGGAGGCGGGAGAGTTGGAGCGCTTCTCACGCGTCGCGGTGCCGCGCAGCTTCCCGGCCGGGACCCGCGTCTTCCACGAGGGCGACAGCTCCGACGCCTGCTACATCGTCAAGGAGGGCAGCTTCCGGGTCACCCGCGAGCACACCGACGGCCGCGCGATCACCCTCGCCACGCTGGGGCCGGGGGAGATCTTCGGCGAGCTGGCGATGCTGGACGGGGACAAGCGCTCCGCCTCCGCGGAGGCGGTCACAGACGGCGAGCTGCTCGCCCTGCCCGCCGCCGACGTGCGGGGTCTGTTGGCCCGCCACCCGGAGATCGCGCTGAAGCTGGTCGCCGGGCTGGTGCGCCGCCTGCGCGCGGCCAACGTGCGGCTCAGCAAACAGTCCTTCCAGACGGTGCCGAGCCGCGTCGCCGGCATCCTCGCCCAGCTCAGCCGCGAAGCGCAGGACAACGGCGACTCCGCCGCGGAGGTGACGATCCGCATGAACCAGACCGACCTGGCGCAGCTCGCCGGCACCTCGCGCGAGTCGGTGAGCCGCTTCCTCGCCGAGCTGGAGCGGGCCGGCGTGGTGCGCTCGGGCCGCGGGCGGGTGACGGTGCTCGACCCGCCCAAGCTCCGCAACTACATCTACTGAGGCCGATGGGCCCCGCCGCGCGCCGCGCCCGGATGGTCGAGCGGCAGCTGCGGCGGCGCGGGATCTCCGACCCGCGGGTGCTGGCGGCGATGGAAGCGGTGCCGCGCGAGGCGTTCGTGCCCGCGGCGCTCCGGCGGCGCGCCTACGCCGACGCGGCGCTGCCGATCGCCGCCGGCCAGACGATCTCCCAGCCGTGGATCGTGGCCGCGATCTGCCAGGCGCTGGAGCTGCGCGGCGGCGAGCGGGTGCTGGAGGTCGGCACCGGCTCCGGCTACAGCGCCGCGGTGCTGGCGCGGATGTGCGCGGAGGTGGTGAGCGTCGAGCGCCTGCGCGGCCTCTCGGAGGCGGCGGGCGCGGCGCTGGCGGAGCTGGGCGTCGAGGGCGTGGAGCTGGTGGTCGGCGACGGCAGCCTCGGCGTCCCGGCACGGGCGCCGTTCGACGCGATCGCCGTCCACGCCGCCTCCCCGGCGCCGCCGCGGGCGCTGCTGGGCCAGCTGGCGCCGGGCGGCCGCCTGGTGATCCCGCTCGCCGGCGAGCGCGCCGACGTGCTGACCCGGTTCCGGCGCCGGGGCGACGGCTTCGAGCGCGAGGAGCTGGGCCCCTGCCGCTTCGTCCCCCTGATCGGCGCGGAAGCGTTCGCCGACCCGGGCTAGCAGCTGGAGCCGCGCGGGTCCTTCGGGTCGCGCATCACTTCGTCGTTGCCGGGGCCGCAGGAGATGCCGCGGTCGCGCTGCCCGTCGCGCGCTTCGATGAAGTCGTCGCCGCCGCGGGCGATGAACAGGTCGGCGCCGTCGTGGCCCATGAGGCTGTTGTCGCCGTTGTCGCCGACCAGCACGTCGGGGCCGTCGGAGCCCTCCAGGCTCTCGTTGGTGGCCGGGATCGCGTCGGGGCGCGAGCAGCCGGCCGGCGCCCCGACGCCGCCGATCTGGATCCGCAGTCGGTCGCGCGAGCGCGCGTAGGAGACCGTGTCGACGCCCGGCCCGCCGTCGAAGCGGTGCCCCTGGCAGGTGACGACGGAGCTGACCAGCAGGTCGTTCCCCGGGCCGCCGAGCAGCACGTCGGCGCCCGGGTCGGCGTAGAGGACGTCGCCGCCCCCGTTGCCCTCCAGGCGGTCGTTGCCGTGGTCGGGGCCGTTGTAGTTCTCGCCCGCTTCCAGCACGTCGGGGTGCGGGCCGCCGATCAGCGTGTCGCTGCCCGCGTTGCCGTTCACCCGCACCTTGGCTTCGGCGGGGACGCTGGCATCGACCGTCACCCGGTCGTCGCCGCCGCCCGCGGTGACGACGACCAGCGGCACGCCGGGGTCGGGGCAGACGGCGGCGCTCGGCTGGCCGGGCGGGTTGGAGCAGCCGTCCCCGGCGTGGACCGGGACGCTGTCGAAGATCGTCCACTGCCCGGGCCCGTGGGCGATCCGCAGGTCGTCGGCGCCCGCCGAGCCCTTGATCACCAGGCTCGCCCCGTCGAGCCCGCGGTTGAGCGTCACCGAGGCGTGGCCGGGGGGCGGGGCCGGCTCCGGGCCGCAGGAGTCCTCGGCGTCGAAGCCGACGCACTCGTCGCTGCCCGGGCCGCCGTAGGCGGCGCCGCCCCCGCCGCCGCTGGCCAGGTGGTCGTCGCCGACCCCGCCGTCGATCCGGTTCGGGTGCCCGTCGCCGACGATCTGGTCGTTCTGCGGCGAGCCGACCACGTCCTCGAACCCGGCCAGCTCGTCGTGGCCGTCGCCGCGCGCCTTGTTGTTTGCGAGGTTGACGAAGACGCCGCCGCGGCTGGCGCTGGCGTAGGAGACGATGTCGCGGTCGCCCGGGCCGCCGTCGAGCTTGTCGGTGCCGTTGTCGCCCCGCACCACGTCGCCGTCGCCCGGCCCGCCGAGGGCGCGGTCGATCCCGGTGCCGCCGATCACCACGTCGCCGTCGCCCGGGCCGCCGTCCAGCAGCGGGTCGTCGCCCGGGCCGCCTTCGAGGCGGTCGGTGCCGGGCCCGCCCAGCAGGCGGTCGTTGCCCTTCTCGCCGATCAGCAGGTCGTTGCCGCCTTCGCCTTCCAGGGTGTCGCTGCCCTGCTCGCCCTCCAGCAGGTCGTCGCCGTCCCCGCCGCGCAGCTTGTCGGGGCCGCGGTGGCCGGTGAGCAGGTCGTCGCCCCCGCCGCCGCGCAGGACGTCGGAGCCGCGCCCGCCGTAGAGCACGTCTTCGCCCTCGCCGCCGTCGAGCACGTCGGAGCCGCTGCCGCCGATCAAGCGGTCGTTGCCCTCGCCGCCGACCAGGACGTCGTAGCCGCTGCCGCCGATCAGCACGTCGTCGCCCGGCCCGCCGCAGATCGTGTCGTTGCCGTTCGGGCCGCCGAGGATGCGGTCGTTGCCGCCGCCGCCCCAGATCACGTCGCTGGCCCGCTTGCCGACGATCACGTCGTCGCCGGGGGTGCCGTAGATCGTCACCGGCTTGCCGTTGCAGGTCATCCCCGCCGTCCCCGAGGGCGGCGCGAGCAGCAGCAGCGCGGCGGCGAGGATCAGCAGCAGAACGCCGCAGGCGTTGCGGGTGGCGGTTCGCACGGCTTCTGCATCGGCAGGCGGCGCCCGGACGTGACCGAGATCGGACATTCGTCGAGCCGTCGCCGGGCCCGCTCCCCGGCGCTACGGCGGCCCGGTCAGATACGCTCGCCGCGTGCGGGGCGGCCTGTATGTCCTCAACTTCTACTCATCGGTCTTCGTCGACCAGCTCCGCCGGGGGCGCAAGACCGCGACGATCCGGCTCGGCGACAAGAGCGGCAAGTACGAGCGCGGGCAGGTCGTCTGGGTCACGGTCGGGTTCCGCCACAGCCCGCGGGAGAAGATCTTCCCGGCGGTGATCGACGACGTCGAGGTCAAGCAGGTGCGGGAGCTGTCGCGGCGCGACATCGAGCACGACAACCCGGAGTTCCGCCGCCTCGAGGAGACGACCCGCTTCCTCGAACAGATCTACAGCCGCCCCGTCTCCGAGGAGGACGTGGTGACGGTGATCCGCTTCTCGCAAATCCTCGAGCCGCCCCAGGCGCACCTGGGCAACGGGGAGACGCCGCGCCCGAACTGATGCCGGCCGCCGTCCCCGCACCGGACCGGCGCTGATGGCGGACTACTCCTTCCTCACCACCTGGCTGCTGGACTGCCCGCGGGAGCCGGTCTGGCGGACGCTGCGCGACCAGGCCCGCTGGCCCGCCTGGTGGCGCGGGGTCGAGGTGGCCGAAGAGGTGCGGCCCGGCGACGAGCAGGGGGTGGGCGGCGTCTCGCGGATGGTCTGGAAGAGCTTCCTCCCCTACCGGGTCCACTTCCAGGTGACGACGACCCGGGTCGAAGAGCCGGCCCTGATCGAGGGCCGCGCGGTGGGGGAGCTGGAGGGGATCGGCCGCTGGCGCCTGTTCGAGGGCGACGGCGTCACCGCGGTGCTCTACGAGTGGAACGTCGCCACCACGCGGCGCTGGATGAACGCGACCGCGCCGCTCCTGCGCCGGGTGTTCGAATGGAATCACGACTGGGTAATGGCGCAGGGCGGCCGCGGGCTCGCCGCCGAGCTGGGCTGCAGGCTCCTTGCGGCCGACTGATATCGCGCTATCTTTGTGGGCGTTGGCACTCTGCCCCTGAGAGTGCCAAGGCCGCCGAAGCGGCGCGGACCGTCGCGACGGGCGGCTTCACACGCATACGCACGAACTTGATCCACACTCACACCACCCAACGGAGGTCCACGGATGAAGCTGAAGCCCCTCGGGGACCGGCTGATCGTCAAGCCGATTGAGGAGGAGGAGACGACCGCGAGCGGCCTCGTCCTCCCCGATACGGCGAAAGAGAAGCCGCAGAAAGGGGAGGTCGTCGCGGTCGGTGACGGCGCCATCAACGAGGACGGCAGCCGGCGCCCGCTCGACGTCGCCGAGGGCGACCAGGTCCTCTACTCGAAGTACGGGGGCACCGAGGTCACCGTCGACGGCGAGGAACTGCTCGTGCTGCGCGAGTCGGACGTCCTGGCCAAGCTCGGCTGAACCGACTACGAACTTCCAGACCCAAGGAGGACTGAAAGCAAATGGCTCATAAGGAGCTCAAGTACAGCGAGGAGGCGAGGGGGGCGCTCCAAGCCGGCGTTGACGCCGTCGCCAACGCGGTCAAGGTCACCCTCGGCCCCAAAGGCCGCTACGTCGTGCTCGACAAAAAGTTCGGCGCGCCGACGATCACCAACGACGGCGTGACGATCGCGCGCGAGATCGAGGTCGAGGACGTGTTCGAGAACCAGGGCGCGCAGCTCGTGCGCGAGGTCGCCACGGCGACCAACGACGTCGCCGGCGACGGCACCACGACCGCGACGCTGCTGGCGCAGACGATCGTCCGCCAGGGCCTGAAGAACGTCGCCGCGGGCGCGAACCCGCTGGCGCTGCGGCGCGGGATCGAGAAGGCCGTCGACGAGGTGGTCCAGAACCTGCGCGAGAAGCAGTCGAAGGAGGTCGCGGGCAAGGACCAGATCGCCCGCGTCGCCGCCATCTCCGCCGCCGACGACGAGATCGGCAACGTGATCGCCGACGCGATCGAGAAAGTCGGCAAGGACGGCGTGGTGAACGTCGAGGAGGGCCAGACCTTCGGGATGGAGCTCGAGTTCACCGAGGGCATGCAGTTCGACAAGGGCTACATCTCGCCCTACATGGTCACCGACCAGGACCGCATGGAGGCGGTGCTGGAGGAGCCCTACATCCTCATCGCCAACCAGAAAATCGGCTCCGTGCGCGACATCCTGCCGCTGCTTGAGCAGGTGATGCAGAGCGGCAAGCCGCTGCTGGTCGTGGCCGAGGACGTCGAGGGCGAGTGCCTCGCCACCCTGGTCGTCAACAAGCTCCGCGGCACCTTCACCGGCGTCGCCGTGAAAGCGCCCGGCTTCGGCGACCGCCGCAAGCGGATGCTGGAGGACATCGCGATCCTCACCGGCGGCGAGGTGATCACCGAGGAGATGGGCCTGAAACTGGAGAACACCCAGCTCGCCCAGCTCGGCAAAGCGCGCCGCGTCGTCGTCTCCAAGGACACCACGACGATCATCGACGGGGCCGGCAACGCCGACGACATCAAGGGCCGGATCAAGCAGATCAAGCAGGAGATCGAGAACACCGACTCCGACTTCGATCGCGAAAAGCTCCAGGAGCGGCTCGCGAAGCTGGCCGGCGGTGTCGCGGTGGTCAAGGTGGGCGCCGCCACCGAGACCGAGATGAAGGAGAAAAAGCATCGCGTCGAGGACGCGCTGCAGGCCACCCGCGCGGCGCTGGAGGAGGGCGTCGTGCCGGGCGGCGGCGTGGCGCTGCTCAACGCCCAGGCCGGCCTGGACCCGGAGAAGCTCGAGGACCCGGACGAGGTCACGGGCGCCCGGATCATCCACCGTGCGCTGGAGGAGCCGGTGCGCCAGATCGCCGAGAACTCCGGCCTGGAGGGCTCGGTCGTGGTCAACAAGGTGCGCGAGCTGAAGGACGGCGAAGGCCTCAACGCCGCCACCGGCGAGTACGTCGACCTGATCAAGGCCGGCGTGATCGACCCGACCATGGTCACCCGCTCGGCGCTGCAGAACGCGGCCTCGATCGCGAAGAACATCCTCGTCACCGAGGCCGTGATCGCCGAGCCGCCGGAGGAAAACAGCGGCGGCGGTGGTGGCGGCGGCATGCCGGACATGGGCGGCATGATGTGAGGACGCCCCCGGCGTCCCCCGCGCTCACCAGCGCTGCGAAAGGCCCCGGGCGACCGGGGCCTTTCTCGTGCGCGGGGGCGTGTGGCGCGCGGCGCGGCGGACCGGCCCGCGCCGCGCGCTCAGCGGCGGCGCTCGGAGCGGGGCGGCAGCGGCTCGAGCAGGCCGGCGTTGTAATCCGCGTAGGGGAGGAAGTTGGCGCGGCGGATCTTCTTGCGCAGCGTGTTGCGGGAGCGCGGGTAGAGCGCCAGGTCGTACTCGTTGTCGGCCCCGAAGCCCTGGTAGTAGACGAGCATCCGCACCCGCGGGCGCTTCACCGTCCAGGCGATCAGCTGCTTGACGAAGCGCGGCTCGTCTTTGCGGTGCACCGCCCACTCGGTGATCGCCACCGGTTTGCGGCGCCAGTGCGGGGCGGCGAAGAAGCGGTTGAGGTCCTTCCACTCCGGATACTGCGAGTAGAAGTCGGTCCCGACCCAATCCAGCCACCGCTCGCCCGGCCAGTAGTTGCCGGGGAAGTTGCCCTTCACGCGCGGCGAGCCGCCCGGCAAGACGCTCCAGATGAGGCTCACCGGGGCGGCCGGCAGCGGGTCGGGGGGCGGCCCTTTGGTGCGCCGCACCGGCGGCAGGCCGATTTCGGCCAGGGTCGCGTTGACGGCCGCGAGGCTTTGGCCGCCGCGCACGATGGTCGCGATGCGGCGGAAGGCCTGCTTGTACCAGCCGTGGGTGTGGTCGCCGCCGCGCCGCCGCCCGCGGCAGTCGACCGCCGACCAGGCGTTGAGGCAGCGGTTGGGCTCCCCGAGCGGCCGCACGTAGGCGGGCAGCCCGCGGCGCGAGAAGAAGTCGTTCAGCTGCAGCAGGTAGTCGTCCCCCGCCCCGAGCGCGATCTGGCGCGGCGTGATCAGCTCCCGCAGCGTCTGGTCGTCGGCGGTGGCGATGTGGAGGATGGGCCGCGTCTGCGTTTCGCGCCAACGTTCGAAGGCGACGTTGAGGCTGTTGCCCCAGGGGTGGAAGGTCTCCAGCAGCGCCGGCCGCTTGCCGACGAGGTCGGCGAAGGCGAAGAACTCCGCCGCCGTGCCGCGGTCGCTGACGCCGAGGAAGACGTTGGGCTTCGGCGGCACCAGGCTCAGCGCCGCGGCCCGCGGGGCCGCCGCCGCGCCGCCGGCCAGCGCCAGCGCCGCGAGCGCCGCCGCGACCCGCGCCCTAAGCGCCGTCGGCGAGCACATCGGCCATCCTCCGCGGCTCGACTCCCAGCTCCCGCGCGTCGGCGTCGCCGCGCTCGGTCACCATCGGCACCTCCATCAGTTCCGCCTCCTCCCAGGTCGCGAACACCGCCTCGCCGAGGACGGCGCGCAGCGCGATCAGGCTCGAGCGCACCACCGGCAGCGGCACGTGGACGAGGGGCCGCGGCCGGCCCGCGGCGCGGCTCACCAGATCCGACATCTGGTTGTAGGTGAGCGTCTCCGGGCCCGCCAGCTCGTAGCGCGGCCGCGGGCGCTCGGCGGCCAGCGCCGCCATCACACAGCGGGCGACGTCGCGGGCCCAGATCGGCTGGAAGCGCGCCTCGCCGTCGCCGGAGACGGGCAGCACGGGCAAGAAGGAGAAGCGGCGCAGCAGCGTCACCCAGGGGTCGCTGCGGTCGTAGACGATCGAGGGCGCGAACACGGTCGTGCGCAGGGGCGAGTCGGTGACCGCCCGCTCGGCCACCCACTTGGCGCGGAAGAAGCGGGTCCGCTGAGCGGAGAAGGCGTTCATCGCGCTGAAGTAGACGAAGCGCTCGACGCCGCTGCGCTCCGCGGCGCGCAGCAGCCGCACGGTCGCCAGCCCGTTCAGCTCCTCGATCCGCTTCGGCGGCTGGTCGCGGATCGAGGCGGCGAGGTGGATCACCGTGTCGACGCCGCGCAGCGCCTGGCGCACCAGGTAGGGGTCCGACATCTCGCCCAGGTCGCCGAGCGCGATCTGCACGTCGACCCGGTGGGCGCCGAGGCGGCGCGGCTCGCGCACCAGGCAGCGCACCTCGGCGCCGCTCTCCAGCAGCAGCGGCAGCAGCCGCGAGCCGATGCTGCCCGTGGCCCCGGTCAGCAGCAGCACCGCGTCGCCCCCTGTCGCGTCGCCGGACGCATCTGTCCCCGAAACCCTAATGAGCCGGCAAGCCCGCCCCCCGGACCCGTAAAATGGGCGCTCGCTTCAAAGGGGGGCTCCGTCTCCCCGTTCCTGTCCAGCAAACGACGAGGAGAAGCCTCCGAATGGCATACGTCATTGCCGAGCCCTGCATCGGACAGAAGGACAACTCGTGCGTCGAGGTTTGTCCTGTCGACTGCATCCACCCGACGCCGGACGAGCCGGACTACGACTCCGTCGAGCAGCTCTACATCGATCCGGACGAGTGCATCGACTGCGACGCGTGCGTCGAGGCCTGCCCGGTCGACGCCTGCTTCGCCGAGGACCAGCTTCCCGCCGAGTGGGCTCACTTCGCTGAAATCAACGCGAACTACTACAAGAACGCGGCTTAGGGAATCCGCGGCGTAGGGCGGGGCCGCGGGGGGTGACGGTCGCCCGCCGCCCCGCGGCCCGCCGCCTCACAGCCCGGCCGGATGGCGGGCGACGAAGCCGCGCGGGCTGCGCATCTTGGTGCTCCAGCGCGGGCCCTTGCCGCCCGTGAAGGAGGTGTCCCAGCGCAGGCCGGCGATCACCGCGTAGGTGTGGCCGCCGTGCGCGTAGACGGTGATCCACCGCCCCTTGCCCGGCTTGCCCCAGCGCATCAACCCGCCCGAGGTCAGCGGGCTGCTCAGCAGCCGGCCGCCGTAGAGCGCGAAGCTGACCGCGCCCGAGCAGTCGTAGCCGCGGTCCCACCAGCGGCGGTGGCCGCCGCCCCAGACGTAGGGCTTGGTGCGGATCAGGTTGGCGGCCTCGATCACTTCGCGCACCACCGGCGGCGCGTCGGCGGGCGGGATCGCGCGGCCGTTGACCAGCCGCGCCTTGCCGGGCGGCCCCTCGGGGACCGGCGCCTCCTCGCCCGGAGCCGGCTCGTAGGTGGTCGAGGAGATCCCGCCCGGGGTGGCGGCCCAGGCCGGGGCGCCGGGCAGGGCTGCGATCAGGGCCGTGGCGAAGAGCGCCAAGGCGGTGCTGATTGCGGCTAACCAGGCCGTCCTGCGGACGATCGACATCGATGCTTCCTCCTTCGTCGGCCGGCGGGGTTAGCTGACGGGCTGGCGCTGAAGGAGCCTGCGCCCCCACCGCTGGTGGGTTAGCCCCGAAAACTCGGTTCCCCCGCTCCTCGACGCTCGGCGCCGGGGATTAGGCGTTTCGATTGTGTGCAGACCTTAACGATTCTGCTCGCGGTTTGTTGCGCTCCCGTAGGAAACTCGTCCCGGATTGTGAGCGTCCGTTAACGAAACCGGACGATCGGGGGGCGCTACTGGACGACCGGCAGCGGCGTGCCGCCGATCGGCGGCGCCTGCGCGGCGGCGGGTGCCGCCTGCACGACGGGCAGCTCCTGCGGCGTCGCGGCGACGATCCCCCGCGCCGCCTGGCGGATCGCCTGCGAGGCCGGGGAGTCGGGGTCGGCGACGACGAGCGGGCTGCCGCCGTCGGCGTGCTCGCGCAGCGGCTCGGAGAGCGGCACCTTGCCCAGCAGCGGCACGTCCAGCTCGTCGGCGAGCAGCTGGCCGCCGCCCTCTCCGAAGATCGTGAAGCGCTCGCCCGAGGGGGTGGTGAAGCCGGACATGTTCTCGATCACGCCGAGGATCTCGAGGTCGAATTTCTTCGCCATCTCGGCGCCGCGGCGGGCCACCGACTGCGCCGCCGGCTGCGGCGTGGTGACGATCAGGAACTTGGCCTGCGGCAGCAGCTGGGCGAGGGTCATCGAGACGTCGCCGGTCCCGGGCGGCAGGTCGAGCAGCAGGTACTCCAGCTCGCCCCAGGCGACGTCCTCGAGGAACTGCTGGATCGCTTTGTGGAGCATCGGCCCGCGCCAGACGACGGGCGAGTTCTCCTCGACGAAGAACCCGATCGACATCACCTTGACCCCGCCGACCGCCTCCAGCGGCACGATCTTGCGCTCCCCGTTCACCTCGGGGCGGCTGTCGACGCCGAGCATGCGCGGGATCGAGTAGCCGTAGACGTCGCAGTCGAGGGCGCCGGCGGCGTGCCCTTCGGCGGCCAGCGCCGCCGCCAGGTTGGCGGTCATCGTCGACTTGCCGACTCCGCCCTTGCCGGAGGCGATGCAGATCACGTTCTTCACCTGGGCGAGGGCGCCCTGCGGCAGCCGGCCGCGGCCAAGCGCCTGCTGCAAGTTCGCTTTCTCCTCGTCGGTGAGGACGTCGAAGCCGACCGCGACCTCGGTCACGCCGTCCAGCTCGGACACCTGCTGGGCGACGGCCTGTTCGAAGTGGGAGCGGATCGGGCAGCCGGGCGTCGTCAGCGCGACGACGACCTCGACGCGCCCGCCCTCCTTGACCTCGATCGAGCGCACCATGCCCAGATCGACGATCGAGCGGCGCAGCTCGGGGTCGATGACGGCGCGCAGGCGCTCGGTGATCTGCTCCTTGGTCGGCAGCGACATCGCCGGTCATTCTCGCAAAGCGCGCCGCTCGACCCCCGCGCGGCCCCGGTGGGGCCTCGGAGGGGGGAGAGTTTTCGCCGCCCGGCCCTTGACGTGGCATGCGCAGTCGAGTGAGGGGAGGACGCATGTCGAAAGCGCGGAGAGGGTTGGTCCGGGCGGCGGCGATCGGCCTCGGGCTGGCCGCCGCCCTGCTGCTGCTCGCGGCCGGGGAGGCGCGGGCGGGCAAGTACGCGGTAGCGCAGTGCGGCTGGCACGTCGGCGCCGACGCCGGCTGGGCCGACAGCACCGGCGGGGCCAAGTTCCGGCCCGACGCCTGGTGCGTGCCGCCGCCGGGGGCCGACCCGTTCGACGGCGTGCACCTGAAGAGCTTCACCCGCAACGCGGCCTCGGTCTCGGGGACGCGGTTCGCGCGCTGGCGCTGGGAGGCGCCGCCGGGGACGGGGATCACCCAGGTGCGCGGCACCTGGTGGCAGGCTCTGCACGACGGCATGGAGCAGCGGATCGGCGTCGGCACGCCGAGCGGCGGCTTCAGCCCGTTCCTGATCGCGACCGCGACCGACACCTCGAAACGGGAGTTCGTGCGCGGCTTCTCGCCGCCGATGCCGGCGCTGGAGGACCGCCTGCTCTGCGCCCGGGCGGAAAGCAAGTGGTGCTCGCTCGCGCAGACCTCGTGGTCGGGGCTGCGCGCGGTCACCATCACGCTCGAAGACGCGGTCCCGCCGACCGCGGGGCTGGGCGGGCCGATCGCGGGCGGCGGTTGGCTGCGCGGCGACGTCGCCGCCTCGGTCGCGGGCGGCGACGTCGGCTCGGGGGTGCGCTTCGGCGAGACCCTCGTCGACGGCGCCCGGGTCGGGCTGACCGAGTACCCGTGCGAGAAGGCGCTGATCGGGGGCGAGTGGCGCGGCACCCGGATGCAGCCGTGCCTGACCTCGGTGGCGGCGACCCACTGGGTCCCGACCCGGACCTTCAGCGACGGCCCGCACACGGTCGCCCACTGCGTGGCGGACTTCTCGGGCGCCGGCGCCTGCACCGGCCCGGCGACCATCCACGTCGACAACAACCCGCCGGCCCATCCGCGCGAGCCGACCCTGGCCGGGGGCAAGGGCTGGCACCGAGTCAACGACTTCGACGTCTCCTGGCAGAACCCGCCCCAGGCGCCGGCGAGCCCGATCGGCGGCGCCGGCTGGCGGATCGTCGGCCCGGCCGGCTTCGACACCGGCGCCCGCTTCAGCGCCGGACGCGACCGGGCGGCGCTGCACGACCTCACCGTCCCCGGGCCGGGCTCCTACACGCTGCACGTCTGGCTGCGCGACGAGGCGGGCAACGAAGCGCCCGCCACGGCGGTGGCGGTGCCGCTGCGCTTCGACGACGTGCCGCCGGGGCTCGCCTTCGCCGGCGACGGGGAGGAGGTGCCGGAGCGGATCGTGGTCGAGGTCGCCGACGCGCACTCCGGCCCCGCGTCGGGGTCGATCTTCTTCCGCCGCGCCGACGCCGACGGGTGGCGGGAGCTGCACGCGAAGCTGGCGCCGGGCGAGGGCGGCACGGCGCTGTTGAGCGCGCCGATGCCGGACCTGGCGCCGGGCACCTACCTGTTCCGCGCCGAGGCGAGCGACGCGGCCGGCAACCGGGCGGCGACGACGCGGCGCGCCGACGGCACCCAGATGGCGGTGCGCAAACCGGCGCCGGCGCAGGTGGCGCGGGCCAAGACGCGGCTCTTCGCGCGGCTGCGCGGCGGGCCGGGCAAGGACGGCTCGGTGACGGTCCGCTTCGGCGCGCCGGCGATGCTGGGCGGGCGGCTGACGCGAGCCGACGGAGCGGGCGTCGCCGGGCGGGAGCTGCGCGTCGTATCCAGGCCCTCGCGCGGGGCCCTGGCGCCGGTGGCGGTGCGAACGGTGACGACGGGCCCGCGGGGAGGGTTCGAGCTGCGGCTGCCGCCCGGCCCCTCGCGGCGGGTCACGGTCGGCTTCGCCGGCGACGGCGGCCTGGAGCCCTCGACGCGACCGGGGCTGGAGCTGCGGGTGCGCGGCGGGGTGGCGCTGCGGGCGCGGCCGCTGTGGCTGCGCACCGGCCAGGTGCTGAAGCTGAGCGGCAGGGTGCGCAGCCGCGGGGCGCCGATCCCGCGCCGCGGCAAGCTGGTCGCGATCCAGTACCTGGAGGCGGCGACGAAGCGCTGGCGCCCGGTGATGGTGATCCGCACCGACCACTCCGGCCGCTTCCGCGCCCGGTATCGGTTCCGCTACGTCAAGGGCCTGGCGGTGATCCGGCTGCGGGCGACGGCGCTGGCGGAGGAGCGCTGGCCCTACGCGCCCGGCTTCTCGTCCCCGGTGACCGTGCGGGTGGTGGGCCGATGAGCGCAGCCGCTACTGTTCGTCGCCATGTCGCGGGCGACGCTTCACACCAGCGCCGGGGCGATCGTGCTCGAGCTTCACGACGAGGACGCGCCGAAAACGGTCGAGAACTTCCGCAGCCTGGCCGCGGACGGGTTCTACGACCAGTTGCTCTTCCACCGGGTGATCCCGGACTTCATGATCCAGGGCGGCTGCCCGGAGGGCACCGGCCGGGGTGGCCCGGGCTACACCTTCGAGGACGAGATCAACCAGCACAAGGTCGTGCGCGGCGTGATCGCGATGGCGAACGCCGGCCCGAACACGAACGGCTCGCAGTTCTTCATCGTCACCGCGCCGGCGGCCCCGTGGCTGGACGGCAAACACACCGTCTTCGGGCGCGTCACCGACGGCATGGACGCGGTCGACACGATCGGCTCGGTCCCGACCGACGCCGCCGACCGGCCGCTCGAGCCGCAGACGATCGAGCGCGTCGAGCTGGCCTAGCCGGCCTCGCTCCGCCCCGCGGGGGCGCCGCGGCGGCACAGCGCCTCGCCGGGCCGCCACACGCTCACCAGCCCCGCGACGACGGTGACGAGGGTGACGAGGAAGGCCTGGCGCGGCCACTTCCTTGCGGCCCGAAGCTCAATTTGTTTTCAACACGCCGTGCTCTAGCCTTCTCGGGACAGTTGTTCCACAACGACCGGCCGGTGGTGGGGATCAAGGCACCGGGGGCCCCGCTTCCCGGATGCTCCAGCGGCCGAGAGAGGGAGGAAATGAGCATCAGTCGACGCAGAACTCCGATCATGGCCGGCGTCGTGGCCGCTCTCACGGCTCTCATCGTGCTGGCCTTCGGCGCTTTCGCCGGCGCTGCCGAGAAACCGGTCAAAGTTCGGGCCGGCAACCTGGAACTGACCTTCAACGGCGGCTTCACCCCGAAGGCGCTCCCGCGCAAGAAGCCGGCCCCGATCAACCTGAACGTCTCGGGGAAGATCGCGACCCTGGACGGCCAGCACCCGCCGGCGATGAGGCAGTTCTTCCTCGAAACCGACAAGGCCGGGTCGATCTTCGTCAAGGGCTATCCGACCTGCACCGCGGGCAAGCTCACCTCGCAGGACACCCGGGCGGCGAAGCGGGTCTGCGGCCCCGCGATCATGGGCACCGGCAAGACCGACATCCAGGTCCAGTTCGCCGAATCCAAACCGATCCCGGTGAAAAGCGACCTGCTGCTGTTCAACGGCGGTGAAAAGGGCGGCGTGGTCACCCTCTACATCCACGCCTACATCACCGTGCCGGTGCCGGCCGCCGTGGTCACCACGGTGAAGGTGAAAAAGATCAACAAAGGCCGTTACGGCCTGCACTCGACCGCCTCGATCCCGAAGATCGCCGGCGGCGCGGGCTCGGTCCTCACGTTCAACCTGAACGTGGGCAAAAAGTACCGTTACAAGGGCAAGCAGGTGAGCATGCTCACCCTCAAGTGCCCGGACGGCAAGATCCTCGCCCGCGGCGAAGCCGTGTTCGAGGACGGCACGAAGGCGAAAGCCGGCGTGGTGCGCACCTGCACCCCGAAGGGCTGATTCGCCAGCCGAAGCCACTCTCCGAACGGGCGGCCGGTCGCGAACCGGTCGCCCGTTCGTCGTTCATGCCCCCGCCACGCGGAGGCGGAGGGGGTGGGATTCGAACCCACGAGGCGCCGAGAGACGCCTAGCGGCTTTCAAGGCCGCCGCATTCAACCGCTCTGCCACCCCTCCGCAGGTGGGGGAATGGTAGAGGCGCGGGCGCGATCGGCCGTCGAGCAGCGCGGATAGCGGGGGATTTTCGGCGGGGCCGCGGCGGGGCGGGCGGCGCAATTAGCGCGATGTGGGCGGCTGCTGGTCAAGGCGCGTTGATTGGATGGGGGCATGCGTCGGCTCTTGGCCCTCGTCTCGGCGGTGATCTTCCTCGACGTTGCCTTCTTCGCGGCGATCGCGCCGCTGCTGCCGCGCTACGTCGACGAGCTGGGGCTGAGCGAGGCGCAGGCGGGGATGCTCTCGGCCTCCTACGCTGCCGGGACGTTGCTGGCGGCGCTGCCGTCCGGCCTCGTCGCCGCGCGCGCCGGCCCGCGGCGGACGGTGATCGCGGGCCTGCTGCTGCTCGGCGCGGCCAGCGCCGTCTTCGGGGCGGCGCAGCGGATCGAGCTGCTGGACGCGACCCGGTTCTGCCAGGGCATCGCCGGGGCGATGGTCTGGGCCGGCGCGATGAGCTGGCTGATCGGCGCGGCGCCGGAGGAGCGGCGTGGCACGGTGATCGGCACCGCGCTCGGCACCGCGGTCGCGGGCGCCCTGCTGGGCCCGGCGATCGGCTCCCTCGCCGCCACGGTCGGCACCGGGCCGGTGTTCGGCTCGATCATGGCGGTCGCCGCGGGCCTCGCCTGGCTCGCGTCACGGCTGCCGGACGCCGCGGTCGAAGAAGCGCGCGGCCTGGGCGAGATCGCGGCCACGCTCGCCGGCCGCCCGCTGCGCGACGCGACCGCCTTCGTCGCCGTCCCCTCGCTGATGTACGGGGCAATCGAGGTGCTGCTGCCGCTGCGGATCGACGCGCTGGGCGGTGGCCACGCGGTAATCGCCGCCGGCTTCATCGCCGGCGCGGCGCTGGAGGCGACCCTGGCCCCGATCTCGGGCCGTGTGGCCGACCGGGTCGGCGCCCGCCCGCCCTACGTCGGCGGCCTCGCGGTCTGCCTGGTCGGCCTCGTCGCCGTCGCCCTGGTGGCGACCCTGCCCGCCGTGCTGGCGGCGCTGGTGGTGATCTCGGTCGGGGCCGGCGTCTGCTTCACCCCGGCCCTGACGCGGCTCTCGGAGGCAGCCGAAGCGGGCGCCCTGCACCAGGGCCTCGCCGCCGGGCTCTCGAACGTCGCCTGGGCCGCGGGCCAGGTGGTTGGCGGCGTCGCGGGCGGCGCCGTCGCGGGCCTCGGCGGCTACGCGGCGCCGACACTGGGGATCGCCGCCCTGCTCGCGCTGACCATCGCCTACGCGCTGCGCGCCCTGCCGCCGCGGCCCGTCCCCACGTAGCCGGGGCGGCGCTAGGGTGGCGGGCATGGGACCGAGGCACGGGGACGGCGCGACGGGGGCCGGCGCCGAGTGGGTGAACTGGGCGGGGGACCAAGCCTGCCGCCCGGCCCGCGTGCTGCGCCCCGCCAACCTCGACCAGCTGTGCGAGGGGATCGCGGCGGAGACCGCGGCCGGGCGCCGGGTGCGGGTCGCCGGCTCCGGCCACTCCTTCACCGAGGCGGCGCTGACCGACGAGACGATGGTGCGGATCGAGGCGCTGCGCGGGGTGCAGGACGCGGACCCGGCCTCGGGCCTGGTGCGGGTGGGGGCGGGGACGATCCTCGCCGACCTCAACCGGGAGCTGGAGGCGCTGGGCCTGGCGATGGAGAACCTCGGCGACATCGACCGCCAGACGATCGCCGGCGCGATCTCCACCGGCACCCACGGGACGGGCGCGCGGCTGGGCAACCTCTCCGCGCAGGTGGCGGGGATGGAGCTGGTGCTGGCCGACGGCTCGCTGCGCCGCCTGGACGCCGAGAGCGACCCGGCGCTGCTGCGCGCGGCGCGGGTCGGGGTCGGGGCGCTGGGGGCGATCTGCTCGGTGACCTTGCGCTGCGTCCCCGCCTTCACGCTGGAGCGGGTCGACCGGCCGCTGCCGCGCGAGGAGGTGCTGGACTCCTTCCAGGAGCGCGCCGACGCCCACGACCACTTCGAGCTGTTCACCTTCCCGTACGCGGACATGGCGCTGGTGCTGGAGCGCAACCGGCACGACGGGCCGCCGCGCCCGCGCGGCCGCGCCGCCGCGTTCCTCAACGACATCGTGCTGGAGAACTGGGCGCTGGGCGCGATCGCCGCCACCGGCAAGGCGCTGCCGCGCGCGATCCCGGCGCTCTCGCGGCTCGCCGGGCGGCTGGCGGTCGGCGGCCGCACCGTCGACCGCAGCTTCCGCGTCTTCGCCAACGAGCGCCGCGTCCGCTTCACGGAGATGGAGTACGCGATCCCGCGCGAGCACGGGCCGGAGGCGGTGCGGCGGGTGATCGAGTGGGTGCGCTCGAACCGCTACCCGGTCTTCTTCCCGATCGAGGTGCGGGTGGCGGCGGGGGACGACGCCTCGCTCAGCCCCGCGCACGGGCGCGACACCGCCTACGTCGCCGTCCACCAGTACCGGGGGATGGAGTGGCGGCCGTACTTCGAGGCGGTGGAGGAGATCATGGGCTTCTACGGCGGCCGCCCGCATTGGGGCAAGCGTCACTTCCAGACCGCCGCCACGCTGGCGCCCCGCTACCCGGCCTGGGAGGAGTTCCGCCGCGCCCGCGACGAGCTCGACCCCGGCCGCGCCTTCACCAACGCGTACGCCGAGCGCGTCCTCGGGCCCTGACCAGGGTCAGAGGAAGGCCTTGCCCTCGCCGCGGTAGGTGGGGGCCTCGGCGACGACCTCGTCGCCTTCGACCAGGTGCAAGACGTCGAAGCGCTCGCACAGCTCGCCCGCCTTGGCGTGGCGGAAGTAGACGCGGTCGCCGACCTCCAGCGCTTCCGCCGCCTCGCCCAGCAGCGGCGTCTGCACCTCGCCGGCGCCCTCCTCGGCGTCCAGCTCCAGCCCCGGCGGCAGCCACGGCGAGGGCAGCCGGGAGGCGTCGCCGCTCCCCGACGCCAGGTAGCCGCCGCCCAGCGCCGTCGCCACGCGGGGCGCCGGCTTGCGCACCACCGGCAGCGCGAACCCGGCCGCGGGCGTGAGCCGGAAGCGGCTGTAGTGGTCGAACAGGGTGGGCGCGTAGAACCCGGAGCCGGCGGTCACCTCGGTCACCGCGTCCTCGGCCACGGTCAGCTCGAGGCTGCCCGTGCCGCCGCCGTTGACGAACTCCAGCTCCGCCAGCTCGCTCACCGCCGCGGTGATCGCCGCCCGCCGCTCGGCCAGCTCGCGCGCCGAGCGGCGCTGCATCCAGCGGATCGCGGCGCCGCGCAGCCGCCGCCCCGGCGGCCGGTCGCCGACGCCGGCGATCTGCCCCTCGTAGAACATCAGCCCGACCAGGTCCAGCTGCGGCCGGCTGACGATCTCCCGCGCCAGCTCCAGCGCCTGCTCGACGGTGTGGACGGGGGAGCGCTTCGGCCCCACCTTCAGCCGCCCGCCGAACGCCCACCAGCCCGCGTCGACGTCGATGCAGACCCGCACCGGCGCCGCCTTCGCCCCCAGCACCGACTCGATCGCGTCCAGGTGCTCGCGGCAGTCCACCATCACCACCGGGGCCCCCTCCGGGCTCGCCGCCGAGCGCAGCGCCAGCTCGCCCAGCGCCGCCGCATCCACGGTCGGGTAGGCGAGCAGCAGGTTCTCGAACCCCTGCTCGGCCAGCCACAGCGTCTCCGGCAGGGTAAAGGTCATCAGGCCGCGGAAGCGCTCGTCGCGGCGCAGGATCTCCTCCAGCAGCGCCCGGCAACGGATCGACTTGGTGGCGACGCGGATCGGCTTGCCGCCCGCGCGCGCAAGCATCGCCTCCGCGTTGGCCCACATCGCGTCCAGGTCGACGAAGGCGAACGGCGCCTCCAGGTCGGCGAAAACCCGCTCGTAGCGCTCTCGCGACTGGGTGGGCGCGGAGGTCACGTCGAGGAGCCTAACCCCGGCGATGCCGTCAACTCCTACAATCGCCTGTGCTCGGAGAGGTGGCCGAGTGGCTGAAGGCACTCGCCTGCTAAGCGAGTAGGGGGCGCAAGCTCTCTCGAGGGTTCGAATCCCTCCCTCTCCGCTCCGTGTCCTCCGCTTCCTCGCCGCGGCAGTCCGCGCACATCGGGCGACGCACGAAGATCGTCGCCACCGTCGGCCCCGCCAGCTGGGACGAGGACACGCTGACGCGGATGGTCGAAGCGGGCGCCGACGTCTTCCGGCTCAACTTCTCGCACGCCGGGCCGCAGCGCCAGGCGCAGACGATCGCCGCCGTCCGCGCCGCCGCCGCGCGGGCCGGGCGCGAGGTCGCGGTGCTGGGCGACCTGCCGGGACCGAAGCTGCGGATCGGCTCCCTGAAGGGCGACTTCGCCGAGCTGGAGACGGGGATGCACGTGACCCTGACCCCGCGCGAGGTGGAGGGCGACCGGGAGACGATCCCGGTCTCCTGGCCCGGGGTGGCGTCGCTGCGCGAGAACCAGCTCGTCTACCTCGCCGACGGGGCGATCCGGCTGCGGGTGCGCGACCACGAGGCGGACGGGGTCGGGTGCGAGGTCGAGGTCGGCGGCACGCTCACCTCCCACAAGGGCATGAACGTCCCCGGCGGGGCGCCGCTGCCGGCGACCACGGACGGGGACCTGGGCTGGGTCGACTTCGCGGTCGAGCACGGGGTCGACCTGCTCGCCGTCTCCTTCGTCTCCAGCGCCGCCGACCTGCTGCGGGTGCGCGAGCGGCTCGAGTCGCTGGGCTCGGACATCCCGCTGATCGCCAAGATCGAGCGCCAGCAGGCGGCCCACAACGTCGAGGAGATCGTCTCGGTGGCGACCGGGGGGATCATGGTCGCGCGCGGCGACCTGGGGATCGAACTGCCACTGGCCGAGGTGCCGGTGCTGCAGAAGCGGCTGATCCGGATCGCCGGGCTGCGCTCCAAACCGACGATTACGGCGACGCAGATGCTCGCCTCGATGGTCACCGCGCGGCGGCCGACCCGGGCCGAGGTGACCGACGTCGCCAACGCGATCTACGACGGCACGGACGCGATCATGCTCTCCGAGGAGACGGCAGTCGGCCAGCACCCGGTGGAGGCGGTGCGGGTGATGGATCGGATCGCGCGCGCCACCGAGCCCGACCTGCCCTACGGCGAGTGGTTGTTCTCGCGCACCGACCAGGTGACGCAGGACGTCTCCGACACGGTGGCGCAGGGGGCGGTGGGCGCCGTCTACCGCCTGGACCTGAAGGCGATCGTGGTGCCGACCACCTCCGGGCGGACGGCGCGGCTGGTCTCGGCGCACCGGCCGAAGGTGCCGGTGCTGGCGATTTCCTCGCGGATCGAGACGGTGCGGCGGCTGAGCCTGCTGTTCGGGGTCACCGGGGTGTTGAGCGACCACGCCAAAGAGGTGCGCGGCCTGCTGGACGAGTGCGCCGAGCACGCGGTGCGCACGGGCGTGGCGCGGCCGGGCGACCTGATCGCGATCACCGCCGGGATGCCGGAGCAGGAACTGGGCACGAACCTGTTCGAGGTCCACCGCGTCCCCTGAGCCGATGCCCTTGCTGCGCCTCAGCGTGCTCGACCAGTCGCCGATCTCCGAGGGGGCGACCCCGGCGGAGGCGCTGCGCAACACGGTCGACCTCGCCCGCCACGCCGACCGGCTCGGGTACCACCGCTACTGGCTGGCCGAGCACCACGGCGGGGTGCTGGTGGCGGGCGCGGCGCCGGAGGCGCTGATCGGGCCGATCGCGGCGCGGACGCGACGGCTGCGGGTCGGCAGCGGCGGCGTGATGCTCCCCTACTACAGCCCCTTCAAGGTGGCGGAGACGTTCGCGGTGCTGGCGGGGCTGTTCCCGGGGCGCGTCGACCTCGGGATCGGGCGGGCGCCGGGGACCGACCCGATGACGATGCAGGCGGTGGCGCGCGACCGCACGCGGCCGCTGCCCGACGACTTCCCGGAGCAGCTGCGGGAGCTGCTCGCCTACTACGGCGACGGCTTCCCCGAGGGCCACCCGCTGGGCCGGCTGGCGCAGGGGATGCCGCGCGGGGACGAGGCGCCGCAGGTGTGGCTGCTCGGCTCCTCGGAGCAGAGCGCCTACTGGGCGGGCGAACTGGGGCTGCCGTACTCGTTCGCCGACTTCATCCGCGCCGAGGGCGAACGGGCGGCAGAGGTCTACCGGGACGAGTTCCGTCCCGGCGCGACCGCGGCGCCGCGCGTCTCGGTCGGGCTGGCGGTGCTGGCGGCGGAGACGGAGGAGGAGGCGGTGCGCCTGGCGGCGAGCTGGCGGGTCGCGTTCTCGCTGCTGCGGCGCGGCCGGCCGGTGCCGGTGCCGCCCCCGGGCAAGGCGCTGCGCTTCCTGCAGCGGGAAGGCAAGGACCCGGCCGAGCCGCCGCGCTCGGGGCGGCGGATCATCGGCACGCCGGACCGGGTGCGCGAGGAGGTGGAGCGGGTCGCGGCCGCCTACGGGGCCGAGGAGGTGGTGCTGCTGACGATCACCCACGACCACGAGGCGCGGCGCCGCTCCTACGAGTTGCTGGCCCGCGAGTTCGGGCTGCCGGCGGAGGGCGGCGCGGCGGGGGACGAGGGAGCGGCCCCGGGCCAGGCGCCCCCCGCCGCGGGCTAGGAGTCGCGGCCGGCGCGAGGCGGCCGCGACGAGGCTAGGCGAGAAGGGCGTCCATCTGGCCCATCGCCTCGCGGATGCCCTGCTCCATGCCCATCTCCAGCACCTGTTCGAACTGGCCCCGCTCGGCGTAGGTGGCGCGCATCTCCATCCGGGTGCCGCCGTCGCGCTCGCTGAGGACGACCACCGCCTCGCTGACCGGCATCTCCTCGACCCGGTTGCCCTCCTCGTCGGCGAAGCCGTCGCGGAAGCGGATCGAGCGCGGCGGGTCGACCTCGATCACCTCCCACCAGCCGCCGTAGCGCTTGCCGTCGGGGCCGGTCATGTAGTAGGCGACCTCGCCGCCGGCGGTCAGCTCGTGCTTGGTGACGGTGGCGGGGTAGCCGGGCGGGCCCCACCAGCGCTCCAGCTTGCGCGGGTCGGCCCAGAGGTCCCAGACGCGCTCGAGGGGCGCGTCGAAGTCGGCGACCACGGTCAGGGTGAGGGTGTCGAGGTCTTTCTCGACGCTGGCGACGCTCATCTCCGTCCTTTCTCGTCTTCGAGCTCCTCGGCGAGCAGCTTCGACATCTGCTCTACCCGCTCGCGCCAGGCGCTCTCCAATCGGTCGAGGGCCTCCCGCGCCCGCCGCAGCGCCTCCGGATCGGTGCGCACGAGCGCTTCCCGCCCGCGTCGCTCCTTGCGAACCAGTTCGGCCCGCTCCAGCACCGCCACGTGCTTCTGCACCGCGGCGAAGCTGATCGGGTACGCCTCGGCCAGCCGCGAGACCGACAGCTCCCCACCCGCGGCCCGCCGCAGGATGTCCCGCCGCGTCTTGTCGGCCAGCGCGTGAAAGAGCCGATCCAGCTCGCCCTCGCCATGTCGATCTACAACCATCAGGTTGTACGTTAGCAGGGCGCGCCACGGCGGGGCCGGGTCGGCGGCCACCCCGTCGGAACTGCATCAACTTTGGGCCCAAATAGGGCCGAAACTTGATGCAGAACGGGCGGCGCGCCCGCGATGCCCGCCGACGCCCCGGGGTCGGCCGATGCCCACATTGCCGGCCGACGCCCCCGGCGCGACCCCGCGCCCAAGCCGCCACCGCCCGGAAGACGCGACGCGGCGCCGCCTCTCCTAGAATGTGCCAGCCTGCATCGTGCCGTCCGGAACCGCCAGGGACGGAGCCGCTCCCCGGCTCCCCCACCGGCTCACCGGGCCACGATCCGCAGGACCAAGCGCCTGTAGCTCAGTTGGATAGAGCGTCGGTCTACGAAACCGAAGGTCACAGGTTCGAATCCTGTCAGGCGCGTTGGGGCAATCGCTCGCCGACCTTCAGTGTGCGGTTCAGTCAACCGTGACGGCGGCTGATGGCGTCTCTGGGCTGCGTGAGTAGCTCGGCTCGCCTGACATCTGCTTCCAGCTTTCTTGGAGCAAGGACGCTAGTGCCTCTCCCTTTGCCCCCATGACGTCGTCTTTCGACTTCACGGTGATTCGCAATCCGTCGCTATGTCGAGCGACGCTAGATCCGAGTGCAAGCTTTGCGCTCAGGTCCGCATCCTCGTCAAACACGCCGTACTCCAGACGCTCGGCAGCTTCCTCTGGTGACAAGCCGGATTTCTTGAGGTCCAGTCGTACTCGCTTAGCGCCGGAGTGAAGGACCGCCCAGGTCTTTCCGTTGCAGTTCCAGCTGACGTACAGCTTCTGCTCCCAGCTTGGGCCTTCGGCGCCCGGGATCGCCGTGCTGATCAACTCGATCACTCGCTCCAAGATCGCCCTGCCTTCTGGCCCGCATCGCTGCTCAAGGTGCCGGCTTTCACCGTCAAGTAGCCACGGCTTCTTCGATGAGGTCGGGCCGACGACGAACTTCGGTTCGGCGGGGGGAGGGATCACGACCTGCGGCTGAAGAAAGAGGTGGTCATCGTCCTTCAGCAGACTGATCGCCACGACCCGCAGACTCACGCCTTGTTTGATCAACCAGAGCGACATGGTCCCGAGGCGTGGCTTGACGTCGCGTCCGACAAGAATCACCCGCTGCGCGGTGTTGAACGTCACCTCATCGCCGCAAAGTTCCTGCGTCTCTTCGAGAAAGTCCCGTTCTTCACCCAGCGACTCCCAGTAACCCTCCGCCTGCTCGCGGATCTCCGACTCGCTCCAGTCGCCTATCAACGCGGCGTACCGCAGGGCCTGCAGGTCCGCGTCGCCGCCGATGAGATCTCGCTTCACCTCTATGACCACCAGCGATCCCTCCTCGTCGACAGCGAGTAGGTCGATCCGGTCTTTCCCGCCGTCTAGGCTGACCTGCCGGCCGATGATAAGGAGCTTCTCGCGCAATATCTCGGGGCGTTTGGCGATCCATGCCTCGACTTGCTCCTCGTATAGAGACTCGTCGGCGGCAGTGGTCTGCGCGACTGCGCTTACGTCGTCTCCATCTACGCGGAAAAGCACCGCCCCACCTTGTGAGAGTTGTCACCAGAGCGCAATTGGTGAAGCCCGAGAAACGCGGCTATCGTCCACAGCGTGAACATGGTCGGCGAGGCTGAACGGGCGGCCGCGGAAGCGGCCGGTGGTGCCGGCACTCGCCCCGGCGTTGCGCTCATCGTGCGCAGCCGTGAGGGGTTGGTCCTCGTCGGAGAGCGGCGGGGGGAGGATGAGCGGTGGGTGGCGTTTCCCGGGGGGCGGTTGGAGGCCGGGGAGACGTTCGAGGAGGCTGCGGTGCGGGAGCTCGCCGAGGAGACCGGGCTGCGGATCGGGGCGGGGGAGGTGCGCGTGTTCGGGTGCGTGCATGGGATCGGGGCTGAGGGCGCTCGGTGGGTGATCGCGGGCGCCGTGGCGGAGATTGATCGGCCGGCGGCGGAGATTGAGGTGCGGGAGGTGGAGCCGGAGAAGAACGGGGACTTCCGGTGGGTCGACCCGCGGCGCCCGCCGGAGCGGCTGTTCCCGAACTCGGTGGTCCTGCTGGAGCAGCTGGTGGGCGGGTCGAGTTTGCAAGCCGGTTGACAAGGTCGACATGCGGGGGCCGGGCGCGGAAGAATGCGGGGTGAGATGCGGAAGCTGATCGTCGCCACCGCGCTGGTTGCCGCCCTCGCCGCGGGCGCCCTCGCCGCCGACCCCGCCGCTGCGCTGCCGGTGCTCGGCAAGGTCGAGGCCTCGCGCGACGCGAAGGGCCGCGTCACTGTCGGCACCGAGGTCTCCCTCCCGGCCGGCGCCGGCCCCCGCCAAGCGCTCGTCGCCGTCGAGGTCTTCCGGCGCGAGGACCGGCACGGGGTCGTGCAGGGCTCGCTCGCCCGGCAGGAGCGCCGGCTGCGCGCCCCGCGCGGCGCCTCGACCCTGCGGCTGCGGTTCAAGCTCGGCCGGCGCGCCTCCGGCCACCTCATCCACCGCGGCCTCTTCGACCGCCGCCACACGCGTGCCGACCGCCACCGCAAGCAGACCGCGCGCGAGCTGCTCACCGTCCACGTGAAGGCGCTCGCCGACCGCGACCGGGACGGCGGCGCCGAGCGGCTGGAGGTGGCCGGCGCCGACGGCTGGCACCGGGGCGGCGGCGCCACGGCGTCGGGGACCGGCGCCGTGCTGACGATCCGCAACGCCACCGGGGAGACGGTCGCGCTCTCCACCACGCCGATCAACTGCATGTACGACCGCGGCGAGGAGGGCTCCAACCTCTACACCTTCGACGGCACGATGGGGCCGAACGGCACCGCCTCCGCCTACGTGGAGGGGAACGCGGGCTTGTTCTCGATCGGCGTCGCCCCGATCGCCGCCCAGGCGGCGATGAACACGTGGCTCAAACAGTACGGCGCCAAGCTCGGCGTCGCCGGCCTGATCACCTCGCTGGCCAGCGAAGCGATCGCCAAGGCCCTCACCCCGGTCACCTTCTGGGAGCGTAGCTGCGCCTTCTCGCCCTCCCTGTTCGGGATCGTCGCCACCGGCAAGCAGAGCGGCAACTGGGCGCTCGCCGTCTACGAACTCACCACGGGCTTCCCGCGCCACGCGCACCGAGTCTCCGAGTGGCACTCGGGCGGCTTCGAGCTGAGCGAAACGACGGGCAGCGCGAGCTCGCTCACGATCCGGATCGGCTGAGGGCGGGACGTGTCGAGTTTGCAAACCGGTGGTTGAAAAGGTCGACACGTCCTCCCCTCGTCCCCTCTCCGGGGACGAGTTCCGGGAGGTGATCGGCCACTTCGCCAGCGGCGTCACCGTGGTCACCGCGCTGGAGGACGGCGAGCCGTTCGGGACCACGGCCAGCGCCGTCGCCTCGCTCTCGCTGGAACCGCCGATGCTGCTCGTCTGCATGAACCGCAGCTCCCGCACCGGGCAGGCGATCGACCGCAGTGGCCGCTTCGGCGTCAGCATCCTCGCCGAGGGCCAGTCCGACGTCGCCGAGCGCTTCGCCCGCAAGGGCAGCGACTTCGAGGGCGTCCCGGTGCGCCCCGGGAGCTGGGGCGAGCCGCTGCTCTCCGAGGCGCTGGCGACGCTCGAGTGCCGGGTCGCCGAGCGGGTGCGCGGGGGCACCCACACTGTCTTCATCGCCGAGGTCGACCGCGCCAGCGCCCGCACCGGCGGCGCCCCGCTCGCCTACTTCCGCGGCATGTTCGGACGCCTGGAGCTGCCGTCCGATCCGGGCCCCGGCGCGCCGCCCGGCCCCGAGGAGGCGGCGCGGGCGCGGCTGGCGATCGAGCTGGGGATCGCCGCCCTGCTCATCGACGACGGGGCACCGGACACCGCGGCCCTGGCGCCCCTGCGCGAGGCGCTCGCCGACCCGGAGGCGTTCTGGGAGCGCTTCGCCGCCCTCGCCCCGCCGCCGGTCGCCGCCGCCCACCGCCGCCTCGACCCCGCCCCGATCCCCGCCGAGGCCGACGCCGAGCAGCGCCGCGCCCTGCTCGCCGCGCTGGAGGCCGGGGACGCCGCGGCCGCCGGCCGCGCCCTGCGCGCCCGCGCCGAGGCGGCCGTCGCCGCCGGCCGGCTGCAAGGCTGAGGGCGCGCTGCAAGACTGCCCTCGCCGTGTCCTCGCACCCGCTGCCCTTCGACCCGATCGAGGAGGCCCGCCGCCACTGGCGGGAGCGCTGGAGCGAGGCGGACGCGACCCGCATGGTCGCGGTCACCTCGATCATGCGCGCGCAGCAGATCCTGATGGCGCGGCTGAACGACTTGCTGGAGCCGTTCGGCCTCACCTTCCCGCGCTACGAGGCGCTGATGCTGCTGCACTTCAGCCGCCGCGGCTCGCTGCCGCTGGGCAAGATCGGCGAGCGGCTGCAGGTCCACCGCACCAGCGTCACCAACACGATCGACGGCCTCGAGCGCCAGGGCCTCGTCCGCCGCGTCCCGCACGAGCACGACCGCCGCGCCGTCCTGGCCGGGATCCTGCCCGAGGGGCGGCGGGTCGCCGAAGCCGCGACCGAGGCCCTGCACGAGGCCGACTTCGCCACCGCGCCCCTGGGCGAGGAGGCCCTGCGCGGCCTCTCCGAGACGCTGCGCGAGCTGCGCCGCGGCGCCGGCGACTTCTGAGTGCCCGACCCCCTCGTTCGGCGGGCCGCGTTTGAGCCGCGCCCAGATGCGTGGTATTCCTACTATCTGTGAGCCACGTTTCTCAGCCGCACGGGGAGGGCGACCGGCCGGGCGAGGGCGCCGCGCCGCGCGCCGCCACCCCTGCCGACGACCGCGCCGCCGCCCGCGAGCGGTGGCGAGAGCGCTACGAGCGCACGCCGGAGCGCGACGCCGAGTTCTCGACCGTCTCCGGGCACCCGATCGAGCCGCTGTACGGGCCCGACGACCTCGCCCCCGGCCTCGAGGAGCGGGTCGGGCACCCCGGCTCCTACCCCTTCACCCGCGGCCCCTACCCGTCGATGTACCGGGGGCGGCTGTGGACGATGCGCCAGTTCGCCGGCTTCGGCACCGTCGAGGAGACCAACGAGCGCTTCCACTACCTGATCGACCACGGCCAGACCGGCCTCTCGACCGCCTTCGACATGCCCACGCTGATGGGCTACGACTCTGACCACCCACGCAGCCTCGGCGAGGTCGGGCGCGAGGGGGTCGCCGTCGACACGCTCGCCGACATGGAAGAGCTGTTCAAGGGCATCCCGCTCGGCGGCGTCACCACCTCGATGACGATCAACGCCCCGGCCGCGATCCTGCTCGCCTTCTACGTGCTGGTCGGCGAGAGCCAGGGCGTCCCCGCCGACCGCCTCGGCGGCACCATCCAGACCGACATCCTCAAGGAGTACATCGCGCAGAAAGAGTGGTGCTTCCCGATCGAGCCGGCGATGCGCCTGGTCACCGACATGATCGAGTGGTGCACCGAGCACATGCCGCGCTGGCACCCGATCTCGATCTCCGGCTACCACATCCGCGAGGCGGGGGCGACCGCCCAGCAGGAGCTGGCCTTCACGCTCAAGAACGGCTTCACCTACGTCGAGCGGGCGCTGGAGCGCGGCCTCGACATCGACGCCTTCGCGCCGCGCCTCTCCTTCTTCTTCAACTCCCACATCGACTTCTTCGAGGAGATCGCCAAGTTCCGCGCCGCGCGCCGCATCTGGGCGCGCGAGATGCGCGAGACCTACGGCGCCAAGAAGGAGGAGTCGATGCGGCTGCGCTTCCACACCCAGACCGCGGGCGTCTCGCTGACCGCCCAGCAGCCGCTCAACAACATCATCCGCACCACCACCGAGGCGCTGGCGGCGGTGCTGGGGGGCACCCAGTCCCTGCACACCAACTCCTACGACGAGGCGCTGGCGCTGCCGACCGAGGAGGCGGTGCGGGTCGCCCTGCGCACGCAGCAGATCATTGCCACCGAGACCGGGGTGACCAACACCGCCGACCCGCTCGGCGGCTCCTGGTTCGTCGAGAAGCTGACCGACGAGATGGAGGAGGCCGCCTACCGCTACTTTGCCCGCATCGACGAGCTGGGCGGGATGGTGGAGGCGATCCGCCGCAACTTCCCACAGCGGGAGATCGCCGACGCCTCCTTCCGGTTCCAGCAGGAAGTCGACGAGCGGCGCCGGATCGTCGTCGGCGTCAACGACTTCGTCCTCGACGAGGAGCCGGAGACCCCGATCCTGAAGATCGACCCGGCGCTGGAGCGCAAGCAGATCGAGCGCCTGCGGGCGACCAAGGCGGGCCGCGACGAGGGCGCGGTCGAGCGCGCGCTGGCGGCGCTGAAAGAGGCGGCCGAAGGCGACGCCAACCTGATGCCGCCGATCATCGAGGCGTCGCGCGCCCAGGCCACCGAGGGTGAGATGATCGCCACCCTCCAGGAGGTCTTCGGGACCTACACCGAGACGCCGGTCTTCTGACCCGATGCCGTGCCGCGCTCGACACCGGGTATTGCAAGTCAACCGATTGAGGAGAAGCCATGACGATTGAGAAGGTCGCAGTCCTTGGCGGGGGGCTGATGGGCTCGGGGATCGCGGAGTCGGTCGCCCGCTCGGGGTTGCCGGTGACGGTCCGCGACGTCGACGACGTCGCCGTCGATGCCGCTCGCAAGCGCATCGAGGCCTCGCTCGACCAGGCGCTCGGCCGGGGCAAGATCGACGCCGCCGCCCGGCGGGAGATCCTCGGCCGAATCACCCTCACCGCCGACCTCGAGGCGATCGCCGACGCCGACCTGGTGATCGAGGCGGTGCCCGAGAACGCGGAGCTGAAGGCGAACATCCTCGCCCAGGTATCCGGCATCGTCGGCGAGGAGACGCTGATCGCGTCCAACACCTCCTCGATCCCGATCGCCCAGCTCGCAGCCGCGGTGCGGCGACCGGAACGGGTGCTGGGGCTGCACTTCTTCTCGCCGGTCCCGGTGATGAAGCTGGTCGAGATCGTCGTCGCCCTTGACACCGGCCCGGAGACGGTCGCGGCCGCGCGCGAGTTCGCGGACCGGATCGGCAAGACCCCGATCGAGACGAAGGACCGCTCGGGCTTCGTGGTCAACATGCTGCTCGTCCCCTACCTGATGGCCGCGGTGCGGATGTACGAAGAAGGCTTCGCTACGGCCGCCGACATCGACCTGGGGATGAAGCTCGGGTGCGGTCACCCGATGGGGCCGCTGGCCCTCTGCGACTTCATCGGCCTCGACGTCCTCTACAGCGTCTGCGACTCGCTGTACGAGGAGTTCAAGGAGCCCGCCTACGCGCCGCCGCCGTTGCTGAAGCGGATGGTCGCCTCGGGGCGGATCGGCCGCAAGGCCGGGCGCGGGTTCTACGAGTACCGACGCGAGCGGGAGAAGGCGGCGGCATGAGCTCGACCACCGCGGCCGGGGTCTACGAGATCCCGCAGGAGCTGCTCGACTTCCGTGACGCGATCCGCCAGATCGTGCGCGAGCGGGTCGCCCCGCGGGCGGCGGAGATCGACGAGACGGGGGAGTACCCGCACGACATCCGGCGCCTGTTCTCCGAGCACGACATCCTGGCGCTCCCGATCCCGGAGCGCTACGGCGGCACCGGCACGGGCACCCTGATGCAGCAGCTGGCGGTGGAGGAGATCGCCAAGGCTTGCGCCTCGTCGGCCCTGATGCTGATGGTGCAGGAGCTGGGCACGCTGCCGATCACCCTGTTCGGCTCCGAGGAGCTGAAAGAGCGCTTCCTGCCCCGCTGCGCGACCGGCGAGTGGACGCCCGCCTTCGCCCTCAGCGAGCCGGAAGCCGGCTCCGACCCGGCGTCGATGCGCACCACCGCGGTGCGCGACGGCGACGAGTGGGTGATCAACGGGACCAAGAACTGGATCACCAACGCGGGGATCGCCGACTTCTACGTCGTCTTCGCGCTCACCGATCGCGAGCAGCGCCGCGTGACGGCCTTCGTCGTCGAGGCCGACCGGCCCGGGTTCTCGATCGGCAAGCTGGAGGAGAAGCTCGGCATCCACGGCTCGCCCACCGGCTCGCCGGTGCTGGACGGGGTCCGGGTGCCGCAGGAGAACGTGATCGGCGAGGTCGGACGCGGCATGCGCGTCGCGCTCGGGACGCTGGAGCGGACCCGGCTCGGCGCCGCCGCGCAGGCGGTCGGGATCGCCCAGGGCGCGATCGACTACGCCCGCGACTACGCCAAAGAGCGGATCGCCTTCGGCAAGCCGGTGATCGAGTTCCAGAACACGGAATTCAAGCTCGCCGACCTGGAGACCGGCACCGCAGCCGCCCGCGAGTTGCTCTACAAGGCCTGTGCGATGGCCGACCGTCGCGACCCCGAGCTGGGCAAGTACTCCTCGATGGCGAAGCTGTTCGCCTCCGACAACGCGATGAAGGTGACGGTCGAGGCGCTGCAGATCCTCGGCGGCTACGGCTACGTGAAGGAGTACCCGCTGGAGCGGATGATGCGCGACGCCAAGATCACCCAGATCTACGAGGGCACCAACGAGATCCAGCGGCTGGTGATCGCGCGGGCGATGAAGGAAGGGGGCTAGCCGAGCCCCCGGCGGGCGCGGGAGAGGTGGCGGGCGGCGTCGCGCCAGCGGCGCTGCAGCGGCACTTCGACCGCGGCCGCCGAGCAGCCCGGTTCCTCGACGCAGTCGGCCCAGAGGTTGAGGGCGGCGATGTAGCGGTTGAGGGCGACCTCGGCCGGGGCGGCGACGCGCTCCAGGCAGGCGAGCGGCAGGCGCCCGACCGGCACCCGCTCGTAGGCGGAGCGCAGCTTCCGCAGCCGCTCCAGGTAGGCGCGGTAGTCGAGGCCGGCGACCAAGCTGCGGCGCAGATCCTCCAGCTCCGCCAGCAGCGGCCCGGCCGCCGACCGGCAGCCGACCGCGCCGTCGCCGCCCCGGTCCTGCCGGGACGGCTGCCCGGGCCGGTCCTTGACCCCGGCGGCGCCGCTCGCGCGCGCCGAGGAGGCGGCCGCCGCGGCGCTCCCCGCGCCGCCGTCGTCCTCGCCCGACGCGAGCCCCCCGCAGCCGGCCGCGAGCGCCGCCGCCAGGGCCGCCAGGGCGCAGGCGAGCGCGACCCGCGCTCCCTTGCGGTACAACCTGCGCCGATGGCAAGGGGAATCCGCGCTCTCGCGGTGGCGGCACTCGCGCTCGCCCTGCTCGCCCCCGGCGCCCGCGCCGCCGGAGACGGCAGCGTGCTCGTCGTCGGCGACAGCCTGCAGGAGATGAGCGGCCCCTACCTGGAGCGGCTGCTGCCCGACGTTCCGCTGACCATCAACGCCGTCGGCGGCTACAACAGCTACCAGATCCTCGACCTGTTCCGGGAAAGCTATGACCCCTCCCATTCGGTGATCGTCTTCGACGCGGGGACCAACGACAACCCCGCCTATCCGCAGATCCTTGCGGAAAACCTGCAGGCCGTCGCGGCCACCGTCGGCCCCGAGCGCTGCCTGGTCGTGCCGACGATCTACGGCTACACGGTCAACGGCTACGACAACACGGGCAAGAACCGCGTTGTGCGCTCGTTCGCCGCCTCGCGACCGGGCACCCAGACGCCGGACTGGGGGCGGGTGGCCGAAACCCGCAAGGACCTGATGCAGGCCGACGACCTGCACCCGACGGCCGCCGGGGCGGAATACCGGGCGCGGTTGATCGCCGCCGGCATCCGCGCCTGCCTCGGCCTCGGGGTCGCCGGCGAGGGGCGGCCGTCGGGCGAAAGCCGGGCGGCGGCGGCGAGCGTCGAGGTGGCGCGGATGAGGCCGGTCGGGCGGGTCCGGGAGCGGCGCGACGAGCTGGTCGCCGCGCTCGCGCGCGGCGCGCTCGGCCAGGCGGCGGCGGTGGCCGCCGTGCACGCGCTGCTGCCGGGCGGCTGAGGACTCAGCCCTGAAGCTCGGGCGGCAGCGCCCGCGGCCCGTCCGGGTACAGCGTCCGCAGCTGCTCCTCGCTCATCTGCAGCGTGTTGGCAAGCTCGGGCGGGGCGCCGACGACGAGCCAGAGCTGGTCGGCGTCGGTGTCGTTGAACAGCTGGCGCACCGTCTCCGGCCCGACCAGCATCGCGTCCAGCGGAGCCAGGGTCAGCACCTCCTCGCCGATCCGCACCCGCCCGGTGCCTTCGAGCAGGACGTAAAGCTCCTCCTGCTTGAAGTGCCGGTGCTTGGTCGAGGCCTGCCCCGGTTCCAGCCGCCACATCCGCGCCCCCAGCGCCGTCGCCCCCAGCTGCTCGGCGAGGTTCGTGTTCAGCGTCTTTATCTGGTTGGAGCGGCGCCAGAACGCCTCTCCGGAGCGCAACAACCGGTAATTCACGGGGGTGATTATCGCTCGGCCGCGTAGCCGGCGACAAGGCTCCGCTCCCGCTCGCGGCGGGGGAAGAGAAAGAAGACGAGGAGGATGCCGACGAGGATCGCGACGATCCCGGCGACGTAGGCCCAGTCGGAGCCTTCGAGGAAGGAGGAGCGGGCGGCGGCGATGATCTGCGGCGCGTACTGCGGGTACTGCTCGGCGGTCGCGGCGGCGCCGGCGAAGGACTTGGTCAGCTCTTCCTGCACCCGGTCGGCGACTTCCGAGGCGCGCGGGGATGCGGCGATCGTGGTCTGGAAGCTGGAGGTGTAGCCGGCGGTCAGCAAGGCGCCGAAGATCGACTGCATGATCGCCCCGCCGAGGTCCCGCTGCAGGTCGGCGGTGCCGGAGGCCATCCCCGCCCGGTGCACGGGGACGGAGCCGGTCAGCGAGCGCGACGCCGGGGTGCCGGCGAAGCCGACGCCGATGCCGACCAGGGCGTAGCCGAGGCCGATCTGCCAGTAGGGCGAGCCGGTGTCCCACAGCGCCAGCATCACCGCGAAGGCGAGCAGGCAGACGGCGAACCCGAGCAGCAGGGTGAAGCGGGAGCCGTGCGACTCGACCAGCCGCGCCGAGCGCGGCGCCACGATGACCATCCCCACCGCCCCCGGGAGGATCGCCATCCCCGCCTCCAGGGTCGAGTACCCGAGCACGTTCTGCACGTACTGCTGGCCGATGAACATCGCCCCCATCAGGGAGCCGAAGACGATGATCCCGGCGCAGGCGGCGACCCAGAAGGTCGGCCGCGCCGCGACCTCGAGGTCGTAGAGCGGCTCCGGGGCGCGCCGCTGCCGGGCGAGGAAGGCGGCGGCGAAGGCGAGCGCCACCAGCCCGAGCGCGATCGCGGTCGTGCCCTTGCCTTCTTCGGGGGCGAAGTTGATCGCCAGCACCATCGTCCCCACCAGCGCCACCGAGACGATCCCGCCGAGGTGGTCGACGCGGCCCTCGGTCTCGTTGACCCCGGCCGGCAGCAGCCGCCAGGCGAGCAGCAGCGCGATCAGGGCGAGCGGCGCGGTGACGAGGAAGACCGAGCCCCACTCGTAGCCTTCCAGCAGGGCGCCGGCAGCCAGCGGGCCGAGCGCGGTGATGCCGCCCCCGAGCGCCGACCAGAGCGCGATCGCCCGCGTCCGCGCCGCCCCCGACCACAGCGCCGTGATCAGCGCCAGCGTGGTCGGGAACGCCATCCCGGCGGCGACCCCGCCGAGCACCCGGGCGCCGAACAGGACCTCGGCGGTGGGCGCCAGGCCGGCCAGCAACGAGGCCGGGATCGAGAGCGCCATCCCGCCGAGCAGCATCCCCTTGCGGCCGTAGCGGTCGCCGACCGCGCCCAGGTAGAGGACCGTCGCCGCGAGGCCGAGCGAGTAGCCGACCGCGATCAGGTTCACGGTCGTCTGGCCGGCCTCGAAGGCGCGGCCGATGTCCGGCAGGGCGACGTTGGCGACCGCCAGGTTGAGGTTGGCGACGGCGGCGACGAGGATCAGCGAGGCGAGGACGAGGCCGGCGCGGCGCGGTGCCTGGGCCGCCTCCACGATGCCGGCCTAGACCTCGAGCCAGGTGCCGCGCGGGCCGAGGTTGCGGACCGGCGTGCCGCCGACCTCGCTCTCACATCCCCACGACTCGTGGATGTGGCCGCAGACCGCCAGCCGCGGGCGCTTGCGCTCGATCGCGCGCAGCAGCGCCGGGCTGCCGAAGCTGGAGCCGTCGGCGGAGGCGTCGCAGTGGCCCTTGGGGGGCGAGTGCAGGACGAGGACGGCGCCCTCGGGGCAGGGCTCCAGCAGCCGCTCCGCCTCCTCGTCCTCGACGTCGAAGCTCCAGTCCCAGGGGGTGACCGGGATGCCGCCGCCGAGCCCGAAGAACGGCACGCCGTCGATCTCGGTTCCCTCGCCGTGCAGGACCGTCGCCGCCTCCCAGCCGGCCGCCGCCTCGCGCAGCGCCTCGGCGGTCTCGTTGTTGCCGGGCACCAGCACGGTCGGGGCGGTGATGCCCGCGAGCGCGTCGATCGTCTCCCGCAAGCCCTCGTGGACGGAGGCGAAGTCGCCGGCCCCGATCACGGCGTCGGCCTCGGCGGCCATCTCGACCAGCGCCGCGCACTGCCCGAGGTCGCGGTGGATGTCGCTGAAGGCGAGCAGCCTCACGACCTGAAAGCTACCCGGTCGCGGCGACGCGGTCAGCCCGCGCCCGCCGCCACGGCAGCCGTGCCCGGCGCGCCGGCGCCGGCGCGTCGCCGCGCCGCTCCCGCAGGTCGAACCACAGCAGCGTCTGGCCGAGGGCGACGTACGGGATCAGCAGCCCGTAGACGATCGAGCCGATCAGGTTGATGAGGAACAGCGAGAGGTCGGCGAAGATCAGCGCGAACCCGAGCAGCGGCCCGGCGGCGATCCCCGCTGCCCAGAAGAAGAGCGCCACGCGGGCGGTGTGCCACCAGTTCCCGCGCACCAGCGCGGCACTGTCGCGGAACGCCTCACGCACGCCCTTGTCGGCGAAGACGATCTCCTGCTGGACGAAGAGCCAGCCGATGTAGCGCCAGACCGCGAACGGGATCCCGACCACGGTCACCGCCATCAGGACGACGCCGGCGATTGCCAGCAGCTGCGCGGTGACGACGCGACGGAAGCAGCGCCACATGCCGCGGAAGGAGTCGACGACCCCGACCGGGCTGCCGCCGTCGATCGAGCGCACGAAGACGATCACCACCGCCGCCATCACCGCCGAGGCGACCGGCGGCCCGGTGGCGTTGAGGAGGTCGGCGAGGGCGAGCCGCACGCCGTGCAGCCCGGAGGCGTCTTCGACGTCGCGCTGCCCGGCCACCCACTGGGAGAGCAGCCCGGCGGCGCCGATGATCGGGATCGCGGCCAGCCCGATCGGGACCAGGGTGCGCCAGTGGCGGCCGTAGAGGCGGCGCGCCGCGCGCACCATCTGGCCGAAGGCGCGCCGCTGCCCAAGCGGCTCGATCGAGACCGGCCGCCAGCGCGTGCGGCCGAAGTAAAGCGCCAGCGCGGCCAGGAGCGCCAGCACCGTCACCGCGGCGGCGAGCGGCGAGCGCGCCTCGAGGTTGATCAGGTCGGAGACGTCGGCGACCACGCCGCAGAAGGCGCGCGTCACCTGCGGCCCGGCGACGGTGCCGCCCGGCAGGCGCGGGCTGGTCATCCGCTGCCGTTCCATCCAGCTGAACGGCTCGTCCCACTGCTGCTTGGTCGCCGGGCCGGTGGGGCCGTTGTTGAGGCCCTTCTGGTGCTCGCCCCAGTGGCCCTCGTAGCTGAGCCAGGCGAAGGGGCCGCGGCGCGGCGGCTCGTCGGGCAGCAGCACGACGCGCGGGCGCAGCTCGCGCAGCGGCGGCGTCGTGTTGTCGCAGCCGACCCCGGCGCCGCGCAGCCCGTTCTCGACGTAGACGGCGGAGTCGTAGAAGGTGGCGTGGGAGCCGGCGGCCGGGTAGACGACCGGGTGCGTGCCCTTCTTGCCCAGCTTCCGGTCGGTCCAGGCCGAGCGCTCGCCGCCCCCGTGCTGGAAGAGGATCGCTTCGCGCGGCTCGGTGCCCAGCGCCGCGCGCGGGCCGGGCGCGTCGAAGGCGAGCTGCATCCCCTCCCAGTCGCCCTCGTGCAGGTCGTTGAACTGGTTGAAGTACCAGAAGAACCAGTACTGCAGGGCGAAGCCCGGGCGGCCCGGCTCGCGGGCGATGTGGGCGTAGACGGTCAGCGGCGCCGCCCCGGCGCGGCGCATGGCGCGGAAGTCCTTGGCGTAGACGCAGGTGTCGCCGAGCGCGTCGCCGGGGCTGTCGAGGTAGTGCTCCTCGTCCAGTCCGGCGACGTCCCGCGCCGTCGGGCCCCGCTTCAGCGGCACCAGGCCGCGGCCGGGCACGCGGCGCTGCAGCGTCACCCGCGGGTTGCCGAGCACCGTCTCGACCGCGGTCGGCCGGTACTGCTCCTCGCTCGCGTCGCAGGGCGGGTTGCGCTGCTCGCGGATCATCATCACCGGCGCGTAGGCCTCGGCCAGCCGCCGCGCCGCTTCCCGTTCCGCCGCCGCCGCGCCGCCCGCCTGCGCGCCGCCGCCCCCCGCGGCGGGGGCCGCGGCGGGGGCGGCGAGGGCGAGCCCCAGCGCCAGCGCGAGCGCGGCCGCGCCCGCCGTCGCGCCGGGGCGAGGGAGGGGGGCGGGGAGGCGCATCGCCCCCGCCGCCGTCAGGAGGCGGCGGAGCCGACGCCCCCGGCGGACGGCGCCGCGTCCTCGGGCTGCTCGACCCGGCCGGGCGGCATCGCGACCAGGGCGACGAGGAAGGCGACCGCCATCACCCCGGCCATCGCGTAGAAGACGCTGCGCGAGGCGAGCGCGAAGTCGTGCGGGATCGCCTCCACGACCTTGGACACGGCGCCGGAGAGGTGGCGCGGCGCTTCCTCGGGGCCGGCCGCGCTGCTGATCGCGTCGGCGATCTCCGAGCCGACCTCCTTCGGCAAGCCGGCTTCGTCCGCGGTCGCCTCCAGGCGGCTGCGGTTCTGCAGGATCAACAGCGTCCCCAGCACCGCCAGGCCGAGGCTGGAGCCGAAGTTGCGCACCGTCTGGGTGATCCCGGTCGCCTCGCCGTAGCGACTCGCCGGCACCCGGTTGAGGGCGTCGGTGTTGGCGGGGCTGAGCACCAGCCCGGCGCCGAAGCCGGCGATCACGATCCGCCACCACTGCGCGCCGACCGACAGCTCGGGCAGCGCGTCGGCCCAGAGGTAGAAGCCGACCGCCGCCACCGCGCAGCCGAGCACCACCGAGGTGCGGGCTTTGCCGCGGTCCAGCATGTTGCCGCCGAACTGGCTGCCGGTGGCGAAGCCGCCGAAGAAGATCAGCAGGTACAGGCCGGTTTCGGAGGCCGTTTCGCCGAGCGAGATCTGCGCGTACATGCTGGCGAAGAAGAACAGCGGCACGAACGCGATCATCAGCAGGAAGAGGATCAGGTTGTCGACCGCGAAGCCCCGGTCGGCGAAGGTGCGGACTTCGATCAGCGGCTGCTCGACGCGCAGCTCGTAGAGCACGAAGGCGACCAGCAGCGCCAGCCCGGCCGCCAGGCAGAGCACGGTCGCGGCGCTGCCCCAGCCCCAGATGCTCGACTGCTGCAGGCCGAGCACCGCGAGGCCCATCCCGGCCGAGACGAGCACCGCGCCGCGGTAGTCGAGCCGGCCCGGGTGGCGCAGGTTGTCGGGCCGCGACATGTTGGTGAGGACGACGGCGAGGACCGCGATCGGGACGTTGACCCAGAAGATCGCCCGCCAGGTCCACTCCGAGAGGTAGCCGCCGGCCAGCGGGCCGATCGCGGTCAGGCCGCCGGCGATGGCGAAGAAGATCGCCATCGCCTTCCCCCGTTCACCGATCGGGAAGGCGTGCAGGACGATCGCCAGCGCGGCGGGGAACATGATCGCCGCCCCGGCGCCCTGGATGACGCGGAAGGTGACGATCCAGGCCTCCGACGCGCCGCCGCGCGGCGTCGCCCCACAGAGGGCCGAGGAGACGGCGAACAGGACCACCCCCGTCAGGACCATGCGTCGGTGCCCGAACAGGTCGGCCAGGCGCCCCCCGAACGCGAACAGCGCCGAGAGCGAGAGCAGGTAGCCGTTGACGATCCACTGCACGCCCGTCGCCGTGAGGTCGAGGTCGTCCTGGATGGTGGGGATGGCGATGGCGACGATCGTCTGGTCGATGAAGGTCATCGACACGGCGAAGATCATTGCCGTGAGGATCAGTTTGCTGTTGGGGGTGGTGCTGCGCTCCATGGGGGAACGATTCGGCCGCTGCGGCCCCGATTCCTGCTCGCGGCAGCCTACGCCCCGCGGCGGTCGGGACGCCCCCGGCGGGGGTGCGGTATTGTCGCGCCCGATATGCCCTCCGTGTTCTGGATCGGCCTCGGGATCGCCGCCGCGATCGTCCTGTTGGGCGCGATGATCGGCGCTCGCTCGCGCAGCACCAGCGCCGCCCGCGGGGCGCTGATCGGCGTCTACTTCGGCGTCATGTGCGCGTTCCCGCTGCTCGCCCTGGGCCTCGCCACCAGCTAGCGCCGCCGCCGGGACGCCCGCCCGTCGCCGGCCCGAGCCGCGCGCTCCGTTCGCCCTGCCGTAGGGTTCGCGCCCGATGGCGGGACACGGCAAAGCGGAGGCGCCGCGCACCGAGCGCGTGCTGCCCGGGATCTGGCGCCTGCGCCTGCCGCTGCCCTGGCCGGGGGTGCCGCACGTCAACGCCTGGGCGGTGGCCGCCGACGGCGGCATCGTCCTGTTCGACACCGGGATGGGCGGCCCGGGGCGGCTGCGCCGCCTCGACCTGGCGCTCGCCCAGGCCGGCTTCTCGCTTGAGGACGTGCGGCTCGTCGCCTGCACCCACTCGCACGCCGACCACTACGGGCTCGCCGCCCCAATCGTCGAGGCGGCCGGGTGCGAGCTGTGGCTGCACCCGGCTTGGCAGCACATCCGGCTGCTCGCCGACGACCCCGAGGCGGCCCTGGAGCAGCGGCTGGAGGTGGGGCGCCAGAGCGGCGTGCCCGAGGCGGCGCTGGAGCGCTACCGGGAGCGCAGCGGCGAATCGGACAGCGGCATCGACGCGATCGCCGAGCCGGACCGGGAGCTGGTCGACGGGGTCGAGGTCGAGACCGACGTCGGCGTCTGGCGCGTGCACGAGACGCCGGGCCACGCCCCCTCCCACGTCGTCTTCCACCAGCCGGAGCGGCGCCTGCTGATCTCCGGCGACCACCTGCTCGGGCGCACGGTGGTGTTCTTCGACTACGGCCACACGCCGGACCCGGTGGGGGAGTTCCTGGCCGGCCTGGAGCGGATCGAGCCGCTGGACGTCGGCCTCTGCCTGGCCGGGCACGGGCGGCCGTTCCGCGACCCGGACGCCAAGATCGCCGCCGCCCGGGAGCAGGTGGAGATGCTGAAGGCGAAAACGCGCGAGTCGCTGGCGGGCGGGGAGCGGACCGCCTACGACGTCGTCGCCGACCTGATCGGGCGCGAGAACCTCAACTCACCGCGCTCCGCCTTCGCCCTGCAGATCGTCCTCGCGGTGCTCGACCACATGGCGCTGCGCGGCGAAGCGAGCCGGGTCGAGGGCTCCGACCCGACCCGCTGGCGGGCCGGCGCCTGAGGCCCGCGCCCCCGCCGCGGCGCGAGTCCTACGTTCGTTCCGCCAGGCGGAGAAAACGCAGGACTCGACCGGCGGGCGCGTTTCCCTAGCCTGTCGCCGGATGCCGAATCCGAGACTCCCCCTGCGTCCCGGGCAGCTGTGGCGCGAGCGGCGCGCGTGGGCGATCGGTCTGGGCGTCGCCGCGCTGCTGTTCGCGGTCGTCGCCTTCGTCGCCTACCAGGAGCTGAAGCGGCCGCCCGACGTCCACAACGAGCGGGCGATCCAACGCTTCGTGGAGCCGAAGCCGCCGCGGCCGCAGCGGGCGCGGACGGTCGACTGGCCGATGTACGGGCTGAACCCGGCCCGCACCCGTTTCCTCTCCGTGCGGGGGATCAAGCCGCCGTTCCGCAAACTGTGGCGCTACACCGACCGGCCGCTGCTCGAGTTCCCGCCGATCTACGTCAAAGGGCGGCTGTACGCGCTCAACAACAACGGCTGGGCGTTCGCCCTCGACGCGCGCACCGGCCGGACGCTGTGGAAGCGGCGCGTGGGGCGCCTCAACGCCTCCTCGCCGACGTGGCACCGCCACCGCCTTTACATGGTCAACCTGGTCCCCGGCCAGGTGCTGAAGCTGGACCCGAGGAACGGGCGCACGATCTGGAAGCGGCGCCTGCCGGGCCGGGCCGAGTCCTCGCCGGTGGTGGTCGGCCGCAGCGTCTACTTCGGCTGCGAGGACGGCTACCTCTACGCGCTCAGCACCGTGAACGGCAACGTGCGCTGGAAGACGCGGCTCGGCGGGCCGGTGAAGGCGGCCCCGGCCTACCGCCGCGGCCGCCTGTACGTGGGCGACTACGGCGGCTACATGAACGCGGTCGACGCCAAGACCGGGCGGCTGATCTGGCAGAGCGGCGCGCTGGGGCCGGGGTTCGGCGGCACCGGCGCCTTCTACTCGACCCCGGCGGTCGCCTACGGCCGCGTCTACGCCGGCAACAACGACGGCCGCGTCTACAGCTACGTGCAGCGCACCGGCGAGCTGGCCTGGAGCTACTCGACCGGCGGCTACGCCTACTCCGGCCCCGCGGTAGCCAACACGCGCCACAGCCCGCCGAGCGTCTTCATCGGCTCCTTCGACGGCAACGTGTACGCGCTCGACGCCAAGGACGGCAGCGTGCGCTGGAGCCGCCCGGCGGGGGGCCAGGTGATCGGCTCTCTCTCCGCGGTGGGGGAGATCGTCTACGTGGCCGAGTTCACGAACAAAACGACCAGCGGCTTCATGATGCGCAGCGGGCGGCGGGTGTGGCGCTACCCGAAGGGCACCTACACGCCGGTGATCTCCGACGGGCGCAACATCTACCTGACCGGCTACTCCAGCATCACGGCGCTGCGACCCCTCCAGGCGGAGGTGGCGGTATCCGAGGCGCGCCCGGCGCGAAGCGCGGGAAAACGGGCGAGCGGAGGCGGTTCCTGAGCACCGCCAGGCTGGCCGACCAGTTCTGGATCCGGTAGCTGCTGGAGGCGCCGAAGTCCTGGTAGTAGACGAGCATCCGGGCGCGCTTGTGGCGTTCGACCCAGGTGAAGAGGCGGCGCACGAAGGTCGGGTCGTCGCCGCTTTCCACGCCCCACTCGGTGATCGCGAACGGCTTGCCGGAGAAGCGCCGGTAAAGGCCCGTCAGCGCCTTCCATTCCGGGTAGGCGGCGTAGATGTCGGTCCCCGCCCAGTCGACCCAGCGCGAGCCGGGGTAGAAGTGGCGCGGCCGGTTGTGGGGGACGGTCGGCGAGCCGGCGGGGAGGGGGCTCCAGATCACCGCCACCGGGGCGCTGGGCAGGCCGCGCACGGGGACGCGCAGGGGCGGCAGGCCGGCTTCGGCGAGGCGGCGGTTGATCGCGCCGCGCTTGCCGCCGCCGTGGACGATGACGTAGATGCGGCGGAAGGCGCGCTTGTAGTCGCGCGGGCTGTGGCCGCCTCCGCGCGGCCGGCCCTCGCAGTCGTAGGCGGCGTAGACGTTGCGGCACCGGTTCGGCTCCCCGAGCGGGCGGATGTAGGCGCGCATCCGCTTGCGCCAGAACAGGTGGTTGAGCCGCACCAGGTAGCCGTCGCCGTGCCCGGCGGCGATCTGGGCGGGGGTGAGCAGCTCGGCGCCGGTGTTGTTGTCGGCGGTGGTGATGTGGAGGATCGGGCGCGCGCGGGCGAGCTGCCAGCGGCGGATCGATTGCGGGAAGTCGCTGCCCCAGGAGCGAAAAGTCTGGATCAGCGCCGGGTGGTGGCCGGTGTCGCGGGTGAAGGCCCCGAAGTCGGCCGGGTCGCCGGTGTCGGAGATCCCGAACCAGACCTTGTTCCCGCGCGGCAGCAGCAGGCTCTTGCCGCGCGGCGGGCCCGCCTTGCGCGGCGCCGCCTCGGCGCCGGGCGCGAGCGCGCCGGCGAGCGTGGCCGCGGCGAGCGCGAGCGCGAGCAGGGCGGCGACGGTCGGTCTGCGCGGTCTGCGGGCGGTCTGGTCCATCGAGTCCGGGTGGCGCCCCAATGCTGGCCCAGTCGGCGCGCCGGCGCGGCGCGGCGGCGCCTCCCGCAACCCGGCTTGCGCCCGCGGCGCCCGACGGGCCCTCAGGCGGCGAGGCGGGCGGCGGCCTCGGCCTCGGCGGCGACGATCGCCAGCACCTCGTCGGCGTGCTTGGCGACGAAGGCGGGGCCGACGCCGTGGATCGCGCGCAGCTCGGACCGCGTCGCGGGCCGGGCGGCGGCGATCCCGATCAGGGTGCGGTCGGCGGCGACCGTGTAGGCGGGCTTGCCGGCGGCGGCGCGCCGCCGCCAGGCACGCAGCTCCTCGAACAGCGCCGCGTCGGCGGGCGCCGGCTCCGGCGGCGGCGCGGCGCGGCCCCGCCCCCGGGCCGGGCCGCGGACGGCGATCGTCTCCGGGTCCGGCAGCCAGTCGAGGCGGTCGCAGACGTCGCAGCAGCGCCCGAGCGGCGCCCCGGCGGCGGCGTCGCCGAAGTGGCTCAGGATCGCCCGGCGCCGGCACTCGGTGCCGTAGACCAGCTCCTTGATCGCCCGGTAGGCGCGCCAGCCGCGCTCGCGTGCGACCGCCAGCTCCGGGTCGGCGGCGCGCCGCTCGTTGAAGCGAACCAGCCGCCCGAGGTCGCTCTTCATCGCCAGCATCACCGCCCGCGCCGGGCGGCCGTCGCGCCCGGCGCGGCCCGCCTCCTGGTAGTAGGCCTCGACGCTGGTCGGGATCGTCAGGTGCCAGACGGAGCGCACGTCCGCCTTGTCGATCCCCATCCCGAACGCGTTGGTGGCGACGATCACCTCCGCGGCGCCGTTCATGAAGCGCTCCTGCACCTCGCTGCGCCGCGCCGCTTCCAGGCCGGCGTGGTAGGGGAGGGCGTCGATCCGCGCCTCGCCGCGCAGCGTTGCCGCCACCCGCTCGGTGTCGCGCCGGGTGCCGCAGTAGACGATCGCGGGCCGGTTGGCGGGGTCGGCCAGCCCGGCCTCCAGCAGCGCCTGGCGGCGGGCGACGGCGCCCTTGCCCTCGAGCGCGATCACGTCGAAGGAGATGTTGGGGCGGTCGAAGCCGCCCCGCACGTGCAGCGGGTCGCGCATCCCGAAGCGGGCCGCGATCTCGGCCGCCACCTGCGGGGTCGCGGTCGCCGTGCAGGCCATCACCGTCGGCCGGCCGAGCCACTCGGCGACCTCCGGCAGGCGTAGGTAGTCGGGCCGGAAGTCGTGCCCCCACTCGGAGACGCAGTGCGCCTCGTCGACTGCCAGCAGGTCGACCTCGCGCTCGGCGAGCGCGGCGCAGAAGGCGCGGGAGGCGAAGCGCTCCGGGGCGCAGTAGACGATGCGCGCGCCCTCGCGCACCAGGCGCAGCGCCGCGGCGACCTGCTCGTCGTCCATGTTGGAGGAGACCATCGCCACCGGGTGCCCGGCGGCGCTCAGCCGCCGCCACTGGTCGCGCATCAGGGCGATCAGCGGCGAGACGACGATCGTCAGCGCCTCGCTCGCCAGCCCGGGGAGCTGGTAGCAGAGGCTCTTGCCGCCGCCGGTCGGCATCACGACCAGCGAGTCGCGGCCTTCCAGCGCCGCGGCCACCGCCTCGCGCTGGCCCGGCCGCCAGGCCTCGTAGCCGAGCCCCCGCAGGAGCCGATCCGCTCTGTCGCCGGCGTCCGCCATCGCCGGGCCACCCTAGGCGCCGACCCGGACAGCGGGCCGTCAGGGCATCCAGGGCTCCGACCAGGCGGTGACGCCGCGGGTGAGGGCGTCGGCGGCGGGCGGGCCCCAGCTGCCGGGCTCGTAGGTGTGCAGCTCGCCCGGCTCGTCGAGCAGCGGCTGCACGATCCGCCACGTCTCTTCCACCGTCTCCTGGCGCGTGAACAGCTCCTCGCGCCCGGCCAGGGCGTCGCCGAGAAGGCGCTCGTAGGGCTCGGGGTCCGAGCCGGGGCTTTTTTCGAACAGCACCTCCAGGTCGGCAGGGGCGAAGGCGTCGCCGCCGCCCTCCTTCGCCCACAACCGCATCCGCGCCCCGGGTCGCGGCTCGATGCGGATCGTCATCCGGTTCGGCTCCGGGGTGCGGCCGGAGCCGACGCCGAGCCGCGGCGGGCGCTTGAAGACCACGCTCACCTCGCTTGCCTTGACCGGCAGCCGCTTGCCGGCGCGGACGAAGAACGGCACCCCAGCCCAGCGCCAGTTGTCGACCTCCAGCTCCAGGGCGGCAAAGGTCTCGGTCCGTGAGTCGGGGGCGACGCCGTCGATCTCCCGGTAGCCCGCGTACTGGCCGCGCACGTAGCGGCGCGGGTCGGCGGCGCGCACCGCGCGCAGCAGCTCCAGCTTCTTCTCCCGCACCGCGTCGGGCCGGTTGCCGGCCGGCGGCTCCATCGCGATCAGGCCGAGCACCTGCAGGGCGTGGTTCTGCACCACGTCGCGCAGCGCCCCGACCGAGTCGTAGAACCGCCCCCGGTCCTCGACCCCGAAGTCCTCGGCGATCGTCATCTGCACGTGGGAGACGTGCTCGCGGTTCCAGACCGGCTCCAGGATCGAGTTGGCGAAGCGCAGGTAGGAGATGTCCAGCACCGGCTCCTTGCCGAGGTAGTGGTCGATGCGCAGGATCTGCTCCTCCGCCAGCACCGTGCGCAGCTCGGCGTCGAGCGCCCGCGCCGAGGCGAGGTCGTGCCCGAACGGCTTCTCGATCACCACCCGCGCCCCGGGCGTCAGCCCCGCGCTCCCCAGCCCCCGGACCACGGTCGCGAACAGCGACGGCGGCACCTCGAGGTAGAAGACCGGCCGCCGGCGCCCGGCCACCGCCTCGCGCAGGCGCTCGAAGGTGTCCGCGTCGGCGTAGTCGCCCTGGACGTAGGAGAGCCGCGCCGCCAGCCGCTCCAGCGCCTCCTCGTCGGGCGCCTCGACCGAGCCCCGCACCGCGGCGCGGGCATGGTCGCGCAGCGACTCGTCGTCCCAGGGGTCGATTGCGACGCCGACCACCGGGCAATCGAGCAGCCCCCGCGCCTCCAGCCGGTACAGCGCGCGGAAGGTCATCTTGCGCGCCAGGTCGCCGCTGATCCCGAAGACGACGAGCACGTCGGCGGCACTGTCGGGGCTCGCAGCCGTAGGCGCCATTGTGACGGCAGGCTATCCTGCCGCCCCTGTCCCCCGAAGGGCAACAAGCAGGAGAAGCCATGGAACTGGGAATCGTCGGCCTCGGCCGGATGGGCGCCAACATGGCCCGGCGGCTGATGCGCGACGGGCACCGGATCGTCGCCTACGACGTCGATCCGCAGGCGGTGAAGGCGCTGCGCGGCGAGGGCGCCGAGCCCGCCGCGTCGCTCGCCGAGCTGGCCGCGAAGCTGAGCCCGCCGCGCGCCGTCTGGGTGATGGTGCCGGCGGGCGAGATCACCGAGCGCACCGTCGAGGGCCTGTTGGAGGCGCTGGAGGCCGGCGACGCGATCGTCGACGGCGGCAACTCGTACTACCGCGACGACATCCGCCGCGCCGCGCGGGCGGCGGAGCGCGGGGTCGACTACCTCGACTGCGGCACCAGCGGCGGCGTCTTTGGCCTCGAGCGCGGCTACTGCCTGATGATCGGTGGCCCGCGCCGCGCCTTCGAGCGTCTGGAGCCGATCTTCGCCTGCCTCGCGCCGGGCGTCGAGGCGGCGCCGCGCACCCCGGGCCGCGAGGGCGAGCCGTCCCCGGCCGAGCGCGGCTACCTGCACTGCGGCCCCTCGGGCGCCGGCCACTTCGTGAAGATGGTCCACAACGGGATCGAGTACGGGATCATGGCCGCCTACGCCGAGGGCCTGAACATCCTGCGCAACGCGAACGTCGGCGAGGCCGAGCGGGAAGCGGACGCGGAGACGGCGCCGCTGGCCGAGCCCGAGTACTACCGCTACGACCTCGACCTGCCGGAGATCGCCGAGGTCTGGCGGCGCGGCAGCGTGATCGGCTCCTGGCTGCTGGACCTGACCGCGGCGGCGCTGCGCGAATCGCCCGAGCTGCAGGAGTTCGCGGGCCGCGTCTCGGACTCCGGCGAGGGGCGTTGGACGGCGATCGCGGCGATCGAGGAGGGCGTGCCGGCGCCGGTGCTGACCACCGCCTTGCAGGAGCGCTTCTACTCGCGCGGCCTGGGGGATTTCGGCGATCGGGTGCTGTCGGCGATGCGCAAGCAGTTCGGCGGCCACGACGAGAAGCCGAGCTGAGCCGGTGGCGCCCCGACTGGAGGTCCTCGAGGACGAGCGGGCCGCGGCCCGCCGCGCGGCGGAGCTGATCGCCGCCGCGGGCGCGGCGGCGGCCGCGGAGCGCGGCGGCTTCGACTTCGCGATGAGCGGCGGCCGCACGCCCTGGGCGATGCTCGCCTTCCTCGGCGACGAGGAGCGGATGCCGTGGCCGCGCACGCGCCTGTTCCAGGTCGACGAGCGGATCGCCGCCCCCGGCAGCGAGGACCGCAACCTCACCCACATGGTGCTGGGCCTGTCGATGGAGCACCAGGCGACGCTGCGGCCGATGCCGGTCACCCAGCGCGACCTGGAGGCGGCGGCGCGCCAGTACGAAGGGGAGCTGCCGGAGCGCCTCGACCTCGTCCACCTCGGCCTCGGGCCCGACGGCCACACCGCCTCGCTGGTGCCCGGCGACCCGGTGTTGGAGGTGCGCGACCGCCGCGTCGCGCTCACCGAGTCCGCCTACCAGGGCCACCGCCGGATGACGCTCACCTTCCCCGCGCTGGGCCGGGCGCGGCAGATCGTCTGGCTGGTGACCGGGGAGGCGAAGCGCGAGGCGCTGGCGCGGCTGCTGGAGGGGGACGACTCGATCCCGGCCGGCCGGGTCGACAACGGCGAGATGTTCGTCGTCGCCGACCGCGCCGCGGCGGGCTGAGCGGGCCCCCGGCTGGCGCGCGGCGGCGGAGCGCCCCGCGACGCGCACTCGGAGCGCGTTAGCGGATACGCTAACATCAGCCTATATGGCAAGCGTCGCCACCGCGCCGAGAACGGCCCCCGAGCCGCCCGCGCCCGGCCCGCCGGGCGCGGCGCTGCTGCGCCAGATCGTCGCCGCCGGCGGCCTCAGCCAGGCGGAGCTGGCCCGCCGGGCCGGGGTCCCGCGCTCGGTCCTCAACGTCTACCTGCGCGGGCGCCGCGAGCCGGGCGCCGACGCCCTGGCGCGGATCGCTGCCGCGGCGGGCTTCGAGCTGCGCCCGGCCCGCCGCCGCCCGCCCGTCGACCCGCATCGCGCCGAGCGCATCCTGGTCCAGGTGCTGGAGTTGGCCGAGGCGCTGCCCTACCGCCCGCGGCCGCGGCTGCGGGGGCCCTCGGTCGCCGAGCGGCTGGGGGCCGCGGCGGCGTGAGCGAGCTGGTCGCCAAGCTGCACGCGATCCACGACGCGCTCAAGGCGGCCTCCCTGCCGCACGCTTTCGGCGGCGCGATCGCGCTCGCCTACTGCGTCGAGGAGCCGCGCGGGACGCGCGACCTCGACCTCAACATCTTCTGCGACGCCGCCGACGCCGACCGCGCCCTGGCGGCGCTTCCGGACGGGGTCCGGGTGCGGCGCCGCGACGTCGAGGAGGTGCGGCGGCGCGGCCAGGCGCGGCTGTTCTGGGACGACGTGCCGGTGGACGTGTTCCTCAACAACCTCCCCCTGCACGAGGCGGTCGCCGCGGCGGTGCTCTGGGTGCCGCTGGCGGGGCGCGAGGTCCCGGTCCTCGACTGCGCCTCGCTGGTCGTGTTCAAGTCGTTCTTCGACCGCACCCGCGACTGGGCCGACATCGAGGCGGTGGCCGAGGCGGCGCCGGAGGCGGTGGCCGCCGCCGCCCGCACCCTGGCCGAACTGGTGGGCGAGTCCGACCCCGCCCACCGGCGCCTCGCCGCGCTCGCCCGCGGCGGTTAGCGAACGCTCGGTAGCCGCGGCGGCGCGACTCCCGTAACCTCCTGTTCCCGGATGGGAAACGGAAGTGCAGCCACCGCCGCCCCGGCCGCGCCGCGGGCCGGCACCGTCGAGGTGCTCGTCGGCCTGTTGGCGGAAGTCGACGAGGCGACCGAGTCCGGCGTCTTCTACGACCGCGTCTGCCGCGCGGTCTGCACGCTGACCAGCATGAGCCGGGCGGCGCTGTTGCTTTACGACCCCGCCTACCGGGCGGTGGTCCCGGTCGGATCGCACGGCCTGGACCCACAGCTGGTGAAGCGGATCGAGGGCACGCTGGACGAGACCCCGGTCGCCCAGCGGGCGCTGGAAGAAGACCGCGTGGTGGAGGTGACGGGCGACCTCTCCGAGCACGTGCCGCGCCGCTACGCGCGGATCGCCGACACCGAAACGATCACCTGCACCCCGATCGCCGCCGCGCGCCGCTGGCTGGGGGTGATCTTCGCCGACCGCGGCGGCGAGTCGTTCCGGCTCGACGACGACGAACGGGAGACGATGCTGACCCTGGGCCGGCTGGCGGCGCTGACCGCCAGCGTCGAGTACTCGATCGAGCAGCGGGAGAGCGAGCGGCGGCTGAGCGAACGGGTGCAGCTGACGCGCGACCTGCACGAGAACGCGATCCAGCGCCTGTTCGGGGTCGCGCTGGCGCTCGGCTCCGAGGAGGGGCTGAGCGACGAGGGCCGCCAGCGCTGCCAGGAAGAGGTGCGCTCGGTGGTCGCCGACCTGCGCACCGCGCTCACCCGCCCGGTGGGGCCCGCGCGCCCGGCGACGAAGTCGAGCCTGGCGCAGATCCTGCAGCGCCTGGCGCTGCGCCGCCCGGAGCTGCGGCTGGACTGGCCGGAGGGCGTTCAGGTGCCGCCGCAGCTGGAGCCGGTCGCGCAGTCGGTGCTGGCGGAGGCGCTGCGCAACGCCGACCGCCACTCGCGCCCGACGCGGATCGACGTGCGAGTCGCGGCCGACGGCACTACCTTCAAGCTGGAGATCGAGAACGACGGCGCCGGGTCCGGCGACGGCACCCGGGGCGGCGGCCTCGGCCTGCGGATCGCCGCCCTGGAAGCGCTGCGCTACGAGGGCCTGGTCGAGTTCGGCGCCCTGCCGGGCGACCGCTGGCGGGTGCGCTTGCTGGCGCCGATGGAGGTGGACTAGATGGCCGAGCGGAAGGACAAGCTGCGGGTGCTGGTCGTCGACGACCACGACGTCGTGCAGTGGGGCTTCCGGCTGCTGCTGGAGAAGCAGAGCTGGGTCGAGCGCTGCCTGGCGGCGAAGAGCGGCGAGGAGGCGGTGGAGGTCTGCCGCCGCGTGCAGCCGGAGGTGGCGCTGGTCGACATGCTGTTGGGCAGCGAGTCGGGGGCGGAGGTGTGCGAGGAGATCCGCGCCGCCAGCCCGCGCACGCGCGTGCTGCTGATCTCCGGCGCGGGCGTGATCTCCCCCTTCGTCGCCCGCTCGGCCGGCGCCTCCGGGTTCATCTCCAAGGATTGGTCGGCGGTCGACGTCGTGAAGGCGGTGCGCATGGTCTCGCTGGGGACCGAGGTCTTCGCCGACCAGGAGGGGCTCGACTCGCCGCTGTCCGAGCGCGAGCAGGAGGTGCTGTCGCTGATCGCGACCGGCTCCACCAACAAGGAGATCGCCCGCCGCCTGCACCTCTCCCCGCACACCGTCAAGGAGCACACGAGCGCGATCTACCGCAAGCTCGGCGTCCGCAACCGCGCCGAGGCGACGCGCCAGGCGCAGCGGCTGCGAATCCTCGTCTGAGGCCGCGGCGCGGGGCCGCCCCCCGACCGTCGCTCGCCGTACCCCGAATGGCGGGGATCGCGGCCCGGGCCCTGTGACATGGCCCCGCGGCCGGACAACTATCCCGGCAGTGACGAGCGCGAGCGCGAGAACGGCGATCCTCTTCCCCGGCCAGGGCAGCCAGACCGCGGCGATGGGCGCGGTGGCGGCGGCCGAGTGCCCGCGGCTGGTGGAGCGCGCCCGCGCGGTGCTCGGATTCGACCCGTTCGAGCGCGTCGACGAGGGCACCCACGTCGCCCAGCCGGCGATCTACGTCGCCGGCCTCGCCTACCTGCGGCGCGCGGGCGAGCCGCGCGGCGAGCTCATCGCCGGCCACTCGCTGGGCGAGCTGGCGGCGCTGGTCGCGGGCGGGGCGCTGGACCCGGAGGCGGGCCTGGAGCTGGCGATCGAGCGCGGGCGCCTGATGGAGGAGGCGGCGCGCGAGGTGCCGGGCGGGATGCTGGCGGCGCTGGGCGGCGACGACGAGGAGGTGGCGGCGCTGGCGCGGCGGCTGGGGCTGACCGTCGCCAACGACAACGCCCCCGGGCAGGTCGTCCTCTCGGGCCCCGCGGAGGCGATCGGCGCCGCGCGGCGGGAGCTGCGCGCGGCGGGCGTGAAGGCGATCCGGCTGCCGGTCGCGGGCGCGTTCCACTCGCCGCTGATGGAGGGCGCCGCGGAGCGCTTCCGCGCCGTGCTGGCGACGGTGGAGTTCCGCCCGCCGCGAG
>Ga0207864_1000465_pt1 | contig 56470 bp, 41 predicted proteins | sample HigsolmetaAR202D_FD_184834 | JGI IMG/M metagenome (GOLD analysis project Ga0207864, IMG submission 184834) | Ionic liquid and high solid enriched microbial communities from the Joint BioEnergy Institute, USA - AR20-2-D (SPAdes) (version 2) ...
GGCGGATACGTGTCCGCGACCTACGGCTCGCGCGATCGTGTCGACCTGCGCGCGAGCACCGACTTCGCGATCAGCGAGAACCTCTTCGCGCGCCTCTCGGGCGTCAGCAAGGAGCAGCGCGGTCACGTCCAGATCCGTGACTACGGCTGTGACCATCCCGAGAGCGGCGTGCCGATTCTGAGCCCCGTGGGCTCGGACTGCGTGGTGGGCTACGCGGGTGAGGTCAACTACTCGGCGGCCCGCGCCGCCTTGCGCTGGATTGCCTCGGAGCGCCTGGAGCTCAACGCCGCCGTTGATTTCACCCGCGACAGCCGTGCCGCGGCAGCCGGCGTGCTCGTCGACGGCAGCACCACGGTCAACCCCAACGTGCAGCCCGTTCCGGGCGTGACGTCGCTGTCGATGGCCGATTTCGTACCGCCGTACGGCTCCTATTACAACTACGTGACCTTCTACAGCCCAGCGGCTCCCTTCCGGTACCTCGCCGGTCCGAACGCCGGAACGGTGATCAATGCCGTCGAAACCCGCGCGGACGGCCGCGTGCGGTACGAAGGCTGGGGCACCTCGCTGCACGCCAACTGGGACATCAGCGACCGCCTGTCGCTCACGTCGATCAGCGCCTATCGCCAGTACGACAGCTACTTCTCGAACGACAACGACCTGAGCCCGCTCGCCAGCTCCCTGGGCCTGAGCGACACGACGTTCCACTCCTTCAGCCAGGAGCTCAGGCTGAACGGCGCGCTGCTCGACGACAACCGCATCGAGTACACGCTGGGCACGTTCTTCATGGATCAGCGGACGGTGTACGCCACGATCCAGGACCTGCGGTACTCGGCGACCAGCATCACGCAGTTCGCGAGCGACGATCCGGTCAACGCCGACACGAAGGCCGTGTTCGCCCACGTGTCGTACCTGGCAACCGATCAGCTCACCTTCAACATCGGACTACGCTACACGGACGAGCACAAGGACTACACCTTCGTCCGCCGCACGCGCGAGGGTGAGCGGCATCCGGCCCTCGGGCCGATCGATGGTGTCCGTACGGACTACGACGGCAGCAAGGTCGACTACCGCTTCAACATCCAGTATCAGTGGACTCCGGCGGTGATGACCTACGCGCAGGTGGCGACGGGCTTCAAGGGAGGCGGTGTGTCGAACCGGCCCTTCAACCCCCAGCAGGCGCGGCCATTCAATCCCGAGGAGCTGGTGTCCTACGAGATCGGTCTCAAGTCCGATCTCTTCGACCGCCGTCTTCGCTTCAACGCCGTCGGTTTCTTCAGCGACTACACCGACCTGCAGATCAGCCTCTCGAGCTGTCCGGAGTACGGCGGACCGGGCCCGTGCGCGCTGATCACCAACGCCGGCGAGGCCGAGATGAAGGGCATCGAGCTCGAGGCCGTGTACCGCCCGATTCCGGGGCTCAGCTTCGACGCGTCCTACAACTACATCGACTTCGAGTACAAGTGGATCAATCCCGCGGCCGGCTCCGGCGGTCCGCAGTACGGCATGTATCCGTCCTACGTGCCGCGCTACAAGTGGAGCCTGGGCGCGCAGTACGACTACTCGCTGCGCTCCGGCGGGTTGCTCAGCGCGCGTCTGGACGTGTCGCGGCAAGGGGACCAGTACGCGAACGCCCGCAACGACGTGACGAACCTCATCCCTGCGTACACGCTGGCGAACCTGCGCTTCATGTGGCGCAGCCCGGATGACGCCTGGGAGGCGGCGATCGAGGCGACCAACATCACGGACGAGTACTACTTCACGACCCGCTTCGATCAGTACACGCTGACCGGCGCATCGGACGGTCAGCCGGGACGTCCGCGCGAGTACGCGCTGACGATCAAGCGCCGGTTCTGACGCCCGATCGTCCGCCGGAAACCGCGAACTACATCGAGGAGAGAAACATGGATCGTCGAGAGTTTCTCGGCATGTCGGCCGCCGCGGTCGCCTCCGCGGCGGCCGCTCCGGCTCATGCCGCGCAGTCCGCGCAGCGGGGCGCCATGAAGTCCGCAACGGGTAAGGTCTTCCGTCGCATCGCGACGGAGGAGGCGTTCTCCATCCCCGAGCAGCTCGAGCTGATGACCGCGGCGGCTCGCGCGATGCCGGATCACTTCGACGTAGGAGCCTGGCTCGGCCGCACCGCCGAGTCGCCCATTCAGAAGGGGCTCGCGCTGGAAGGCGATCGCCTGAAGGTCATGGACGAGAATGGCGTGACGATGCACGTGCTGTCGCTCACCTCGCCGGGCGTGCAGGTGTTCGACGCCGACACCGCCGTGTGGCTTGCGCAGGTGGCCAACGACAGGATGGCGGAGCTGATCTCCCGCTACCCGAACCGGTTCGCCGGGCTCGCGTCGTTCGCGCCGCAGGATCCGAAGCGCGCGGTGAAGGAGATGGAGCGGGCGGTCAACGAGCTCAAGCTCCACGGGTTCGTCGTCAACTCGCACACCAACGGCGAGTATCTCGACGATCCGAAATTCTGGCCCATTCTCGAGGCGGCCGAGGCACTCGACCGCGCCATCTACATTCACCCGCGTTCGCCTTCGGACCTGATGCGCGAGCCGTACGCCAAGTACGGCCTCGACAAGGCGATCTGGGGCTATCAGGCGGAGACGGGCCTGCACGCGGTGCGGATGATTCTCGCCGGAGTGTTCGACCGCTTCCCGAAGCTCAAGATCGTCCTCGGGCACATGGGGGAGAGCATCCCCTACAACCTCTGGCGCCTGAACTACATGTATCACAACCACAAGGGACGCCGGAGCCCTGTGCTGAAGACCGATCCCGCCGACACGTTCAAACGGAACTTCGTGATCACGACAAGCGGGGTCGAGTCGCACGCAGTGCTCAAGTACTGCATCGAGGTACTGGGAGTCGACAACATCATGTGGGCCATCGACTACCCGTACCAGCCGACCACGCCGGCGGTGAAGTTCATGGACACGGCGCCGGTATCACAGCAGGACCTCGAGAAGCTCTACTTCCGCAACGCAGAGCGGGTGTTCCACATCACCACCTGAACCGAAGGCGCCCGGATGCTGCCTGCGCATCCGGGCGCCTCGCGAATTCCCGGACGATCGATTTCGCACGGCCGGCCGCTCATGGCGGGTTCATGTGGCCGTAGATCTGCGCGTACGTGCCGCTGCGCTCCGCCGTGCGCAGAGGCTTCACGCGCTCCACCAGGATCTCGCCGTCCGCCGGCGCCGGCTTTTCGAGCAGCGCCACCACCTCGGCGGTGAACTCCTCGAGCGGCATCGCCGCCGGATCCCTGGCCTGATGCGGACCCGTCAGCTCCGTCCGCACGTAGGGCGGAGCGAGCTCGAGCACTTCGATCGATGTGTGGCGAAGCTGATGCCGCAGCGACTGAAGCCACGAATGGAGAAACGCCTTGGTCGCGCAGTAGGTCAGGAACTCGGAGCGCGGAACGAAGGCGAGACCAGACGTCGTCGTGATGATCGTGGCGAACGCCTGCCGGGCGAGCGTCGGAAGGAGAGCCGCCGTCAACCGGATCGTGCCGAGCACATTGGTTTCGACCATCGCGAGTGAGCTTTCGATATCGATGGTATCGCCGCTCCAGTCCTCCGCTCGCGAGATGCCCGCGTTGTTCACCAGGACGTCGAGGTCGGGAAACCGGGCCCGGACTTCCTCGGCAAGGCTGGCGATCGACGCCGGATCGCGCATGTCGACCCGCACGCCGTACATTCCCGGATTGGCCGCAGTGATTTCGTCGAGCAGTGCCTGGCGACGGCCCGCGATGATGACCTGGTTGCCCCGGCGATGAAGGGCTTCCGCAAGGGTCCTGCCGATGCCGCTCGTGCCGCCGGTGATGAGAATGGTTCGATCCGTGAGTTTCATGGTGCGTGAGCTCCACAAACTTCCCTGGAGCAAACCTATCCAGCCGGTCGAACGCGATCCATGCGAGGAAGTCCGCGGAATTTGCGCGATCGTCCAGCAGCCGCTCGACAGGCTCGCCGGTTACGCGGCGGTTACGTTCTCGATCTCGAGTTCCTCATAACCAGGAACTCGTAGGCTTTTCTTTGCAATACGATCTGCATCGCTGACGAACCAGCGTGCAATCACGTCGCCGCCTCCGGCCGGGATCATCGACCGGAGTGCGCGTTCCTGGCGCTGAACTTCCAGACGAGCTCAGCCATGTCGCGCGGCCGCCGTGTGAGCCGCGGGCAGCGTATTGCGCCTGTTCGTGCAGCGGCCGTAGTTCAGATCAGGTCACTCGGATAATGAAAACCAGCGTTCCGATCCCGAAGACTCTCCTCTCCGTGACGATGCTGACCGTGCATTGCGCGGGTTCACTTGCCGTGGCGGCGGAAGAACCGGCCGCGGACTCGCAGGCACCCCTCGATACCATCGTGATCGTGAGCTCGCGCAGCGGCAATGCGACGGTGCTCAACAGCGTGGCGCCGGTGCAGGTCGTGTCCGGCACCGAGCTCTTCGAGACGGGCGCACGTACACTGAGCGAGGCGCTGCTGTCCTCGGTTCCCTCGTTCAACTTCCCGACCTCCGCTCCGTCCAGCAACGCCGCCAGCTTCGTGAAGGGCGTGGCGCTGCGCGGACTCGCGACGGATCAGACGCTCGTGCTCGTCAACGGCAAGCGGCGTCACGCCACGGCACAGCTCAATGCGGCGAGCGGCGTGAGCATGGGAGCGTAGACCGTCGATCTCAACAGCATCCCGATCAGTGCCATCGAGCGCGTGGAAGTGCTGCTCGACGGCGCTTCGGCTCAGTACGGATCGGATGCCATCGCGGGCGTCATCAACATCTTCCTGAAGGAGCGCGCGCGCGGCGGAGACCTGTCGGCGCAGTTCGGCCGCAACAGCAAGGGAGACGGTGATACGCGCAACGTGGAGGGAAGCCTCGGTCTGAGCCTGCCGGGCGACGGGTTCCTCACCGTGGCCTTCGACGCGTGGGATATCGAGGCGACCCGGTTGTCGACGACGGATACGCGGCAGATGTACTTCCCCGGAGATCCGCGCGAAGCCACGTATCCGTACCGCAACTGGTTCTACGGTAACGGCGCATCCGAGCGCTACAAACTGGTGCTCAACGCCGAGAGCAACGTCGGACGGCCACGCTGTACGGCTTCGCTACCTACGGCTACCGCGAGGATCTCGGCTTCGGCAACCTGCGTCCGCCGAATGCCGACCAGACGGTGCGCGCGATTCATCCGGATGGCTTTCAGCCCTGGCTGGACGTCGAATCCCGCGACCTGCCAGCCACCGGCGGCGTGCGTTTCGAGTCGGAAGCGCTGGGTCGTTTCGATCTCAGCGCAACCTACGGGCGCAATCGGGTCGAGAGCATCGTCTACAACACCAACAACGTCAGTCTGGGTACCGCGAGCCCGACCTCCTTCGATACCGGCGATCTGCTGTACGTGCAGACGAACGTCGGCCTCGACTGGAGCCGGCCGACGCGGGTGCCTCTGCTCTCGGCTCCCGTCAATGTCTCGGCGGGTCTGACGTTCCGGACTTCGGACCCACCACGAACGGCCGGCTGGCGCTGCGCTACCAGCTGACGCCGTCGCTGGCCAGGCGCGCCAGCGCGAGCACCGAATATCGCGTGGCTTCGCTGGGTCAGGCCGCCTACTCGCGGACCTTTCCCAACATTCTCAACGGCGTGCTCACCACGAATCGCCTTGCGCGCGTAGACAGCCCGCTGGCGCGTGCGCTCGGCGCCACGGACCTCACGCCCGAGGAGTCCACCAACTTTTCGACCGGTCTGGTCTGGTCGATCGGCCAGCGGGGATCGCTGACGGCGGACGTCTACCACATCGACATCGACGACCGCATCGTGCTCTCGGAGGTGCTGCGTGGACCGCTCGTCACAGAGAAGCTCACCGAGGCCGGTTTCCCGACGTTTGCGGGACTGCAATTCTTCACGAACGCGGCCGACACGCGCACGCAGGGGATCGATCTCACCGCCCGGTACGGTTTCCGTCTGCAGGGTGGCACGCTCGATCTCAGCTTGGGCTACAACCGCAGCAAGACGGAGATCACGGGCGTCAAGCCTGCTCCCGACGTTCTGGCGGGCAGTGGCCTCGAGCTCATCGGGCGTGAATCCGCCGGAATCATCGAGCGGTCTCAGCCGCCCTCCTTCGTGCATCTGGCGGCCGACTATGTGCGCGGCCCGCTCGACGTCAACGTGAGCGCGGTGCGCTACGGCACGTACGAGGCCATTCACCCGACCAACCCGGCGCTGGATCAGGTCTTCAGTTCCCAGGTGGTCGCGAATCTGAACGCCGGCTACCGGTTCAACGACCTGCTCAAGGCAATGATCGGCGTCCGGAACCTGTTCGACAGCAAGCCGGACCAGGTGCTGCCCGGCGCGCGTAATCCGACCGTCGCCCTCTACTCGGGACTGTCGCCGGAGGGTGCCGCAGGCACCGTCTACTACGCGCGCCTCAACTTCTCCTTCCAGAGGATCGAAACCGGATCCGGAGCTCGAACGCCATGAGAAATCGATTCGTCAGGCCTCTGCTGCTGACCCTGACACTGCTGACGGTATCCGCGGGAGTCGCGGCGCAGACACCCCATCACGGCCATTCGCACGCGCATCCGGCCGTGCGTGAGAACGTCTCGCCGGAGGTGCGCGAGGAAGTGCTGCAGGCGATCGAGCGCTGGAAGCAGGCGGTCATCAACGCAGATCGTGCGGGGCTGGAGCGTGCCTACCACGATGATCTGACCTACGGGCACACCGACGGTGAGGTGCTGGGCAAGGCCGAGAAGATCGGTCGCAACCTGGCGCCCCGGACGTGCGCTACCCTGCCGTCGACGTTTCGGACGTCACCGTGCGGGTGCATGGCAACGTCGCGCTCGTCACCGCGCGGTACGCGTTCCATGTGTCGCGCGGCGGATCGGTGAGCATCGCCGATCTCAGTGGGCTCGACGTGTGGATCAAGGACAAGGATGGCTGGCAGCTCCTGGCCCGCCAGCTCACCCGTCCTGCGAAGTGATGGCCACCATGAATCATTCCAGTTCACACGCCGGCCGCGCCGGCCTGCTCACGAAGGCGCTGCTCGCTGCGGCCCTCGTTCTGCCCACGGTCGCCGGTGCTGCGGAGACGGATCGCGACTGGCTGAAGGAGGCTGCGGAGATCCACCGGACGATCGTGACGATCGACCAGCACCTGGACGTGCCGTTCGACTACGGTACCGGCGAGCAGGATCCGGCGAACGACGGCCCGGGTCAGTTCGATCTGCCGAAGGCCGAGCGTGGTCTCGTCAGAGGGGCTTCCGTTGCGCTCTTCGTGCCGCAGGGACCGCGGACGCCGGAAGGCATCGCAGAGGCGCGCAGGCTGGCGCAGCAGAAGTACGAGATCATCGCTTCGATCGCCGCGAAGTATCCGGACCGTGCTGCGATCGCCTATTCGCCCGAAGACGTGCGGCGCATCCAGTCCTCGGGCAGGTTCGCGATCATCCTGAGGCGGACTCCTCGCGTCCCAATCTCCTGCGCGGCGAGCGTCTGGGCGAGCATGGCGGACTGTCGGAGCTCGGCAAGCAGGCCCTCGCGAAACACTAGGCTCGAGTCGAAGACCATGCATCGGCGAAGCTTCCTGCACCTTCTGAGCGCGGCTGCGATGACCGCTGCCTGGGCCCGAACGGCACAGGCGGCGCCGCGTTTCGGTCACGTCGTCGTGATCGGCGCCGGAATCCTCGGCGCCACCATCGCCTGCCATCTCGCGCGGCGAGGCGTGCATGTCACGGTGCTCGAGAAGTCTTCCCCGGCAAGCGGCGCCACCGGCGACTCGTTCGCGTACCTCAACGCCTCGACGAAGAAGGACCGTCCATACCACGAGCTCAACGCGCTCGGCATGGCCGGCTGGCATCGTCTGCAGGCAGAGCTCAACGGCGCTCTGCCGCTCCGCTGGGGTGGCGCCGTCTACTGGCAGACCGAGTCGGCTGCGGCGAAGCAGCTGCTCGAGACGCTGCGCCGTTGTCAGGAATGGGGCTATGCCGGCAGGCGTATCGACGACGCCGAGCTCCGTTCCCTCCTGCCCAGTGCGGTGCCGGGCCACATCGAGAGTGCGGTCCTGTTCGAGCAGGAGGGGGCCATCGATCCTTCCGGTGCCGCCGATGTCCTGCTGGCCCATGCGAAGAAGCTGGGCGCGACGGTCCAGTATCCGGTGGACGTCACGGGCTTCGAAGTCGCCGACAATCGCGTGCGGCGCGTCAGGACAGCGGACGGCGCCATCGAAGCGGATGCGGTCGTCGTCGCTGCCGGCCTGGGGAGCGAAGCGATCGTCAACTCACTGGGTGTGAAGCTGCCGCTCACCTCGTCCATCGGTGTGCTGGTACACACGGAACCGCACGCTGCCGTCCTGGATCGCGTCGTGTTCGCACCGGGGAGCACCATCAGGCAGACCATCGATGGTCGCATCGTGAGCAGCGATGGATACCAGGGCGCGACTCCGGAACATTCGCTTGCCGAGCAGGGCAGGCGGATTCTGAACAGCGCCGCACGCTACTTCCCCGGACTGAAGGACGCCAGGATCGCCCGGGTCAGCGTCGGAAAGCGCGTTCTGCCTGCGGATGGATTCCCGGTGCTCGGCTTCGCGGGGAGCTTCACGAATGTCTACGTGACCGTCACGCACAGCGGCGTGACGCTCGCGCCGATCATCGCTCAGTACGCGACACAGGAGCTGCTCGACGGCGTCGCGGTGGAACGGCTCGCGCCGTACCGGCCGTCCCGGTTCTCCTAGCGTCGTCCGACTTCAGCACCCTCAGCGTATAGCCCGGAATCATCCGGGCTCCGCCCGGTCGCGAACTGCGGGCGCTGCGTCGCGAGCAGCGTCCGCGGACCCTCCCAGCCTGCGCGGTCGCGCGTGGTTGCAGTCCGCAAGAGTTCAGTGGCGCCCGGGGTGCCGGCTCGTCTGCGCCTGCCGCAGAAAAAGTTTCACCCCAGGGGTATCTCTTCTCGCGCCGGACGCTCTTTAGCTCCCGAGGGCTCGAAGTGGGCCCGAAGCGTTGTCCCCTCCGCAGTGCGGGGCAACCGTGAAGGGGGAGCTGATGTCCGCCATCCCGCACCGGACAGACGGGCACATATCACACGACACCTATCCAGGCGTGCCTTGCCGCGGCAGGGCGCGTACTCCCCCCATGGCACTCGGCAGCGCAGGGGATGCCGGGACCGATCTTTACGACGGCACCGCGCGATCCGGTGGGCGACGAAACACCGGTTGACGGTTCATCCGATGCGCGGGCCCCGGTTCGCCCGCGCGGCTACAGCAGAACGAGGAAGATGAGCATGGGGAAGACACACCACATCGGTCGGCACGTCAGTGCCTTGCTGAGGGCCAGCGGGCGGCGCCCGGACGAAGCACCTGCATCGCTTCTGGCGGGCGGTTTCATGGCGCTCGGGCTGCTCGCCAGCGTTCCCGCCGTGGCGCAGGAGGCGGACACGACCGGCGTGTCTGCGGCTGACGAACTGATGGAGGTACAGATCACGGGTACGCGTATCGTGCGCGACGGCTTCGAGGCGCCGACGCCCGTGAAAGTAGTGTCGGCGGAGCAGCTCGCCGCGGCGGCGCCCACCGGACTGTCCGACGCGCTCAATCAGCTTCCCGAGTTCAAGAACTCGCTGACCCCGGCCAACACCGGTGTCAACACGACCGGAAACGCGGGTCAGAGCTTTCTCAATCTCCGCTCGCTGGGTGCGGAGCGGACACTGATTCTGCTCGACGGCCGGCGTGTCGTACCGTCCACGTCGACCGGCACCACCGACATCAGCATCCTGCCGGAGCCTCTGGTGAAACGCGTGGACGTCGTGACCGGCGGCGCTTCGGCCGCGTATGGCTCCGACGCCGTCGCCGGCGTGGTGAACTTCGTGCTCGACACGGAATTCACCGGTTTCAAGGCACAGACGCAGTACGGAAAGGCGGACGCGGGCGACGCCGAGAACTACAAGATCGCCGTCACGGCCGGAACGCCGCTCTTCGACGGCCGCGGACATCTCATCGGCAGCTTCCAGTTCTACAGTAACGAGGGTGTCGAAACCTACGCCAGCCGCGACTGGTTCCGTTCCTGTTCCCGCATTCCGAATCCGGCGTTGAACCCGGCCACGATCGTGACCTGCGGAGTCACGTCCGCGCAGTTCACTCCGGGCGGTCTGATCACTGCCGGTCCGCTGCGTGGCACGCAGTTCGGCCCAGGCGGCGTGCCGATGCCCTTCGTCTACGGCGACCTTGCCACGGCGAGTGCGATGGTCGGCGGAAGCGGCATGGACCATGCGCTCTACTACCAGCCCGTTCCTGGCGTGAAGCGCAAGACCGCATTCACCCGCTTCAGCTACGAGCTCACCGACAACGTCACCGGATTCTTCGAAGCGCTCTATGCCGATGCCTCGGCGGAGTACAACAGCACGCGCTCGTGGGAAGGGCAGGGTACCGCCTACACCATTTACAAAGACAACGCATTCCTGCCGGCCTCCATCGTGCAGGCGATGGACGATCTGGGCATCGATTCGTTCTCGCTTTCGCGGTACAACTACGACTTCGGTGCGCTCGAGGTGTCCGGCCGGAACAACACCGCGCGCGCCGTGGCCGGCGTCGATGCGCAGATCGGCGGCTGGACGCTGAACGCCTACTATGAGTACGGCCAGAACGACTACCGCCAGACCATCGACAACAACCCGAACGTCAACCGGCTCTACAACGCCGTCGACGCGGTGATCAACCCCGCCACCGGCCAGATCGTCTGCCGCTCGACGCTGACTCAGCCCGACAACGGCTGTATTCCGCTCAACATCTTCGGTCACGGTTCGCCGTCGCCCGACGCGCTCGCCTGGGTACTCGGCACGACGGTCCAGGATCTCAAGGTCAAGCAGCAGGTCTTCGAGATCAGTATCTCCGGCGAGCCGTTCTCCACGTGGGCCGGTCCCGTCAGCATGGCCTTCGGTGCCGGCTGGCGCGAGGAATCGAGCGACCAGCGCACCGATCCCATTTCACAGTCGCTGCGCACGTACACGGGCGGATATCTCGGCTGGCCGACCTCGGTGTCGTTCCGCGACCAGGTCGGCGCCTGGGAGCGCAACAACCCGCTACCGCTGCGCGGCTCGTACGACGTGAAGGAGGTGTTCCACGAGAGCGTCGTGCCGCTCGCGAGCGGCAAGCGGGGCGCCGAGCGGCTCGAATTCAATGGTGCGGTCCGGTACACGGACTACAGCACCAGTGGCGGCGTCACGAGCTGGAAAGCGGGACTCGTCTACGAGCCCGTGCAGGAAATCCGGTTCCGTGCGACGCACTCGCGTGACATCCGCGCACCGAACATCACGGAACTCTATCGCGGCTCCGTCCAGGGGCAGAGCACTCTCACCGATCCGTTCCAGCCGGTGGGCTCACCGGCGAGGAATCCCTTCGTGCTGGGACGCAGCTACGGCAATCCGAATCTCAAGCCGGAGATCGCCGACACGGACGCCTTCGGCATCGTCTATCAGCCGTCGTGGCTGCCGGGATTCAGCGCTTCGGTGGACTACTACGACATCGAGGTCGAAGACGCGATCGTGACGCTGGGTGCGCAGACGACCATCGACCAGTGCTATGCCGGCACCACGTCGCTGTGTCAGTACATCACGCGTGACGAGAACGGCGTGATCGCGATGGTGGACTCGCCCTTCCTCAACGTCGCTTCCCGTGCGACGAGCGGTCTCGACATCGAGCTGGCGTATCGCACACAGGCGTCACGCCTCGTGTCGAGCTGGGCGGGCGATCTGACCTTCCGCGCGTTCGCCAACTACATCTCGAAGCTGACGACAACCACGCCGGGTGCACCCACGATCGACACGGCCGGCCAGACCGGCCCGACGCTCGGCGGAGCCGGAGCGGTGCCCGACTGGTCGGCGACGTTCTCGGTCCGCTACGACAGCGGCCAGCTCTCCGTGTACGTGCAGGAACGCTTCATCGCGAGCGGCAAGCTCGACGTGACGCTGACTCCCCTGCAGCTCGCGCCGGAGCAGAACCGTGTCTCCTCCGTGTACTACGCGGATCTCACGGTCAACTATCGTCCGGGCATCGGGCGAGATCTGGGGCTGGAGGCGTATCTCACCGTGAACAACCTGTTCGATCGTGATCCGCCGTCCGCTCCGGGCGCGTTCTTCGTGTTCGGCACGAGTGCGACCAACACGAGCCTGTTCGACACGGTCGGTCGTGCCTATGCGGCCGGTCTGCGCTTCAGGTTCTGAGGGAAGATCACGAGGCAATGCATGGCGGATCGTCCGCTTCGGCGGACGATCCGCCGGCGCCTTTCGATCCATACGAACACGGAGGACTCACGACGTGGCTGCAGCAACCCGACATCTCGTGCGCGCGCTGTGCATCTCGACGCTGCTCGCGCTCACCGCGCCGGCGGTCGCCGACTCCTACGCGGAAGATCGCGCGAAGATCGAGGACCTCATGGGCCGCTATATCTTCGCGTTCGACTGGTACGACGCCGATGCCTACGCCGCGACGTTCACGGAAGACGGGGTTCTCGTCTGGGGTCGCGGAGAACTGCGGGGGCGCGACGCGATCCGGAAGATGGTGCAAGAGCTGCGGGACGCGGCGCTGAAGAGACGGGCGGAGGACGGCTCCGGCCTCAGACCCGCACGAGGCCGTCATCACATCACCAATCTCGTGGTTTCGATCGACGGGGACAGGGCCTTTGCACGGGCGTACTGGGTCGTCTTCGGAAACGACAATCCGGAGCGTCGCGCCACCGTCGGCGCCTACGGTCACTACGAGGACGAGCTCGTGAAGCGTGACGGACAGTGGCTGTTCAAACGCCGTGAGGTGTTCAACGAGCAGCTCGAGCGGCGAGCGGCATCCGACGTTTTCCCCCTGAGTGGACTGCCGGAGGTACCGCGGTCATGAGAAAGCTCTTTCACGCCGTGACATTGGTGGCAACGACGCTCTTCACCGGCTGCTCTTCGAGCGGCCCGGGAGACGCAGTGGACCGGACGGTGACCGGTGCGTCCGTCCGCTCGGAGTGCGACCGCACCTGTCTCGACGAGTTCGCGAAACGCTACCTGGATGCGCTCGTCGCCAATGACCCGACCGCGTTGCCCATGGCGAGCGACATCCGTTTCACCGAGGACGGCTTGGATCTGCTGCCCGGAGAAGGCTTCTGGGCGACCGCGACGGGTCTGCGTCAGCATCGGCTGAACATCCTCGACGATGAGTGGGACACCGCAGCCGGCCTTGCCGTCATGGAGGAGGGCGATCAGCCGGTGCTGCTCGCCTACCGGATGAAGATAAGGGACCGGAAGGTCGCCGAGCTCGAGACGCTGGTCGTCCGTCAGGACGGCGAACGCCAGCTCATGAATCGGGGGGAGCTCGCGAAGCCGCCGACCGCCTTCCTCGTGGAAGTGCCGCCCGGACAGCGTGAGTCGCGCGAGGAGCTGATCCGCATCTCGCAGTACTACCCCGATGGCCTCAGGGTCGGCAGCTTCGTGGAGGTGGATGCACCGTTCGCCCAAGGTGCGCGCCGGCTCGAGAACGGTCTGGTGCTCGCTGGACCGGATTGCACGTTCAATGCGAACTGCAAGGACATCAAGACGCAGCCGTCACCGACACGTCCCACGCTCCGCCAGCGCCTCCTCGCCGTCGATGAGGAGCAGGGCATCACGTTCTACTGGCTCGCGTGGGAACAGCAGAGCGGCAAGACGCTCATCGTGTGGGAGGCCTTCAAGGTCTACGACGGCAAGATCCATGCGGTTGAGGCGTTCCTGAAGCATGGCGACCCCGTGATCGACGCGGGCTGGCCTCTGGATCCGCAGCCGTCGCCGGCAGGTGCCGCTGCGAAGAGCTGATGGTGGAACGCGTTCAGGAGAATCGGAGGATGCGCATTACGTACCTGAAGTCGTATGCCGCCGCAATCATCGTCGCCGCTGCGATCGGTATCCAGCCGGCCCGGGCCACGGACTGCGATCGCAAGTGCCTCGAAGGTTTCGTTCGGCTGTACATGAAGGCGCTCGCCGCGAAGGATGCTTCGCGCCTGCCGGTGACGGAGAACGTGCGATTCACCGAGAACGGCCAGGAACTGAAGCTGGGTCAGGGTCTGTGGGGCACGATCGACTCTGTCGGCAGCTACGAGTTCTACATGGCGGATCCGCAGACCGGACAGGTCGGTTTCTTCGGCACGATCCGCGAGGCGGGCGATCCACAGGTGTTCTTCCTGCGGCTGAAGGTAGAGAAAGAAAGGATCAGCGAGGTCGAGACGCTCGTCGCGCGAGGCAGTGGCTTCGGCGAAGGCACGAAGCCGGGCGCCCTTCAGCTCGAGGAGCGAGGCGTTGCACCCGTATGGACGGAGCCGTTGTCACCCGGGGAGCGACTTCCGCGCGAACGGCTGATCGAGATCGCGGACGGCTACTTCGAAGCGATGGAGCAGGGAACCTCCGCGCCCGCACGCATCTATGAAAAGTGCATCCGGCTCGAGAACGGTAACCAGCTCGCGGGAAACCCGAACGCGGTCAATCGCCACAACTCGCCCATCAACATGGGCGCCCTGCACTGCGCGCAGCAGTTCGATACGGGATACTCGAAAGGGTTCTCCTTCATCCCGATGCGCCGCTATCCGCTCGTCGACGAGGAACGAGGAATCGTTCTCTCGGTGGTCGCGCTCCAGCACGACGGGAGACTGAAGACGATGCGTCTGACGAACGGCGAGGAACGTCCCATCCCGAAGATGTTCCAGAAGCCGTTCCAGTTCACGATGGCCGAGGCGTTCAAGATCAAGGACGGCAGGATCCATCAGGTGGAAGCCGTACTGATCTCCGTGCCCTACGGCATGAAGTCGGGCTGGGAGCAGCCGGCAAGGTGTGGCTGCGCCGCGAAGTAGTGCGGACGCCTCCGGGGATTGCGGGTACGACGGACGGCCGCGATACTCGCGCTTCGCCTGGATGGAGGAAGGGGTGGCGTGCGAGGACCGGCAGACGTTCGTGACGCGCCTCGTGACGACGCATGGGACCCGCCTGCGGCGGTTTCTCGTCACGAGAGTGCGCAATCGAACCGATATTCCTGACCTGGTGCAGGAGATCTTCCTGCGCCTGCTCAGGGTGCCGAACCACGAGACGATCCGCGCGCCAGAAGCCTACCTCTTCACGGTGGCTCATCACGTAGCCATGCAGCAGTCGCTGCAGGAAGCGGCCGCTCCGGCTGCCGTGAACCTCGACGACGTGCTTCCCGACGTGGAAGCCCAGCCGGATGCGAATCCCGAGCTGGAGCTGCATGCGCAGGAATGCATCAGGGTGCTGGACCAGGCGCTCGACCGCCTTCCGCCGAAGGCGCGCGCCACGTTCCTCCTCCACCGGCGCGACGGACTTTCCATCGACGAGATCAGCGCCCGGCTGAACATCTCGCGTCCGATGGCCAAGAAGTATCTCGTCAAGGCACTGGTTCAGTTCCGCCGCGCCCTCGAGGACGCCGAGCGCTCATGAACACGCAGATCTACGAAGAGGCGAGCGAGTGGCTCGTGAGCTTCCGCCTCGGTGAGGTGGGTGCCGATGCGCGCCGCAGGTTCGATGCGTGGATGCGCGCATCGCCGGAGCATCTGCGAGCCTATCTCGAGGTCGCCGCGATCTGGAACGAAGGTGGTGCGCTCGATGCCGGCCGCCGCTACACCGTCGAGGAGCTGATCGAGCACGCGCGCAGCCTTCCGGACACGGTCGTGCCATTCCAACGGCCAGGAGGAACGAAACTGACGGGGGCGTCACCCGGCGACCGGCGTGCAGCGTTCCGGTACCGGCGGTTCGCCATCGCCGCATCGCTCGTCGCGCTGCTCATCGCCGGTGTACTGGTCGGCTGGTCCCTGCTGTTCGGCGCCCGCACGTATGTGACGGAGACGGGCGAGCGGCGATCGGTGGTCCTCGCGGATGGCTCACGGCTCGAGCTGAACGCCCGCTCACGCGTACGCTATCGCATGACGGGGAGTGAGCGGCGGGCCGAGCTTCTCGAGGGGCAGGCACTCTTTACGGTAGCGCACGATCCCGCGCGGCCGTTCGTCGTTCGCAGCGGACGCGCCGAGGTCCGTGCGATCGGAACACAGTTCGACGTCAAGCGCAGCGCTGCGGGCCGGACGGTTGTGACGGTCACCGATGGTCGCGTCGAGGTACAGACGGGCTCTGCCCGGACCTGGTCGCTCTCGTCCGGAGAGCGCATCGCGATCGACGCAGGCGGTGCGGTGCGGACGAGTCAGGTCGACGTCGAAACCGCTCTTGCCTGGACGCAGGGGCGCCTCGTCTTCCAGGAGGCGCCGATCGAAGAGGTGGTGGAGGAGTTCAACCGCCACAACGTCCGGCAGATCGTGATCGACGGTATCGGAATCTCCCACATCAGCGGTGTCTTCTCTTCCACCGATCCGTCCTCGCTCGTCCAGTTCTTCCGGCAGCGCCCGGATGTCCGGGTGACGGAAACAGAAAGCGAGATCCGCATCTCCGGCCGTTAGGAGAAAGGTGAGTGAGAGAGCCGCGCGTGCTCACTCGCCTGCTCGCTTTCGCGCTTGCGGTCGCGGCAGGCTTGCAATCCGCATCGGGCGCCGAGCCCGATGCCAACCGCAGGCAGACCGTGATCGAGCCGCAGCCACTCGGGCGGGCGCTCATCGAGCTTTCGAAGATCCATGGCATTCAGCTCATCTACCTGCCCGACGACGTCGGCGGGCTTCAGTCTCCCGGTGTCCGAGGCGTCCTCACGCTGGAGGAAGCGCTCCGGGAGCTGCTGCGCGACACGGGTCTCGGGTTCCGTTACGTCGACGAGAGCACGGTGACGATCGTTCCACTTGCGCGCAATGCGCCGCAGGAGGGTGCTCCGGCACCTCGGGGAATTTCAACGGCCGGAGCCGGTGCGGCCGGGCGCGACGGAACCGCCCGGTCGCGGCGTGCCGCGACGCCGGAACCGGACTCCGACACGCAGACGCTGGCTGAGGTACAGGTCACCGGCTCCCGCATACTGCGCGAAGGCTTTCGGGCACCGACACCTGTCAAGTCCGTCGCCGTCGACGAACTCAGGGCTTTCGCCCCGACGTCTCTCCCCGATGCACTGGGGCTGCTCCACGAGTTCAGGAACTCACAGACACCTCAGAGCACCGGAATCACCACCACGGGGAACGCCGGTCAGAGTTTCCTGAATCTGCGCTCGCTCGGCATCGAGCGAACGCTGATTCTCCTCGACGGGCGGCGCGTGGTGCCGTCGTCGCTCTACGGCACGACGGACATCAGCGTCCTGCCGGATGAGATCATCGAGCGCGTGGACATCGTCACGGGCGGAGCATCGGCGGCCTATGGCTCGGACGCCGTGGCAGGTGTCGTCAACTTCGTGATCGATCGTGACTTCACAGGAGTGCGCGTCACCGGGCGCTATGGCGGTGCGGACGAAGGCGATGCGGTTCATCGGCGCGTCGGCATCACAGCCGGGAGTTTCGTCTTCGGCGGCCGAGGGCACCTGATGGTCAACGGGTCCAGTTACGACAACTCCGGAGTTCCGCGCAGCGCGGACCGCGACTGGTTCGGCTCCTGCGCACGGATCGAGAACGCGGCACTCGTGCCGAGGCAGATCGTCGCGTGCGGCGTCCGATCGTCACGCTTCACTCGCGGCGGGCTGGTCAGCGCCGGTCCGCTTTCCGGAACGCAGTTCGTCCCAGGAGGAGAGCCGCGTGCCTTTGAATATGGCGCACTGCACGGTGCAGGCGCGATGGTGGGCGGAGGAGGTGAAGACTTCGGTGCGGATTACCAGCTCGTTCCCTCGGTGCGACGGCGGAACGTCTTCGGTCGCTTCACCTACGATCTGACGCCCCGGTCAACGGTGCTTCTCGAGGGTCTCTACGGGGATGCGCAGGCACAGTATCACAGTACCGCATCCTGGCAGGGACAGGCGACGGCGTTCACGATCTACAGAGACAACGCCTTCCTGCCGCAGAGCATTCGCGACGCCATGGACTCGGCCTCGATCGACTCCTTTCCCCTTGCACGCTACGACTCCGATTTCGGCCCGCTGCGCGTTCATGGACGGAACCGCACCCGGCGCTTCGTCGCCGGCCTCGACGTGGAGCTCGGAACCTGGCAGCTCTCCGCGTACTTCGCTGACGGGCGGAACCGGTATCTCCAGACGATCGCGAACAATGCCAACGTAAACCGACTGTACAACGCTGTCGACGCAGTGGTGGATCCCGCCACCGGACGAATCGTCTGCCGCTCGAGCCTGAGCGATCCCGGCAACGGCTGCATACCGCTCAATCTCTTCGGTTCCGGCTCGCCGTCGCGTGAGGCGCTCGACTGGGTGCTCGGCACATCGGTTCAGGACGTAGACGTCGAGCAGCGGGTCTTCGAAGCAACTCTGTCGGGGGAGCCCGTTGGGACGCGAGCGGGTCCCCTCTCGCTTGCCGTCGGAGTCGGCTGGCGGCGTGAGGTCGGCGAGCAGCGTACCGATGCGGTTTCGCAGACGCCGCGTATGTACACCGGCGGATATCTGGGCTGGCCCGCCTCCATAGCGTTCGACGGACAGATGGGTGCATGGGAGCGGAACAATCCGCAGCCGCTCGCAGGTGCCTACGACGTGAGGGAAGCATTTCTCGAGACGGCCGTGCCGATCGCTCGCGGAAAGGCGGGCACGGATCTCGTCGAGTTGAACGGTGCCGTGCGCTATACCGACTACAGCACGAGCGGAGGCGTGACGACCTGGAAGGCCGGCATGGTGTATTCGCCTTTTCCAGGCGTTCGCCTGAGAGCGACCCGCTCACGGGACATCCGTGCGCCGAACCTCACTGAGCTCTATCGCGGCCGCGTCAACGGGCAATCGAATCTGATCGATCCGTTCCAGCCCATCGGCTCGCCGGACCGCAACCCGTTCGTGTTCGGCAGCAGTTTCGGCAGTCCAGCCCTCGTCCCGGAGACGGGCGATACACGCACGGTGGGGCTGGTCGTTGAGCCCGAACGCATTCCGGGACTCAGCGTCGCGGTGGACTACTACGACATCCGGCTGAAAGGTGCAATCACGACGCTCGGCGGGCAGAAAACCGTCGATCAGTGCTACGCCGGCGCCACGATGCTGTGTCAGTACCTCGTTCGCGACGAGCGCGGCGTTCTCGTCGCCGTGTACTCGCCGTTCCTGAACATCGAGTCCCGCAGAACGAGCGGCGTCGACTTCGAGCTTGCCTGGAAGACACCGATGACCGGCCTCGTTGCGAATGTACCGGGCGAGCTCACCCTGCGGGCGTATGCGAACCACGTGCGGATGCTGGAGTCCGCAACGCCGGGTGCCGAAACGGTCGACGTAGCCGGCCAGAACGGCGTCGGCGGTGTGCCGGACTGGTCTGCGGATCTTGCCCTGCACTACCAGGCGGGCCGGATCAGCGTTCACGTTCTCGAACGGTTCATCGCGGGCGGGAAACTGGACAACACGGCTTCGCCGATGCAGCTCGCACCCGGGCAGAACCGCGTGAGCTCGATCGCCTATACCGATCTCGCCGTCGGTATCGACATTCCGATCGGCGACTCCCGACTCAAGGCGGCGCTTACCCTCAGCAATGCCTTCGACCGCGACCCGCCTGCAGCGCCGAACACTTTCTTCGTCTTCGGCACTACTGGCACGAACACGGCGCTCTACGATGTGACCGGGCGCACCTTGTCGCTCGGGCTGCAGCTCGCGTTCTGACCGGGGCGTACGGCGTCTGTACCCCCGTTCAGGGGGACAGTGCGCTTCGCCTGCCGCTCTTATCATCCTTTTCATGAGTACCGCGGGGAGGGTTGCGGTCGTCACGGGCGCGAGCAGCGGAATCGGCAGGGCCGTCGCGATAGCGCTGTTCGCCGACGGCTGGAACGTCGTGTTCGCCGCCCGTCGCGAGGATCGACTCGAGCAGGCCTTGCTCGAGGCAATCGAAGCGCGCAGGCGGCAGGCTGCAGGCGTACACGACGGAATGCCTCGCGCCCTGGCGGTCCGTACGGACGTCACGCAGCCGGATTCCGTGCGCAATCTGTTCGCGCAGACGCGTGCGGCCTTCGGGAGGCTCGACCTGCTGTTCAACAACGCCGGAATCGGTGCGCCGGCCATGCCGGTGGAGGACGTGCCGCTCGAGCTGTGGCAGCGCGTCGTCGACACCAATCTCACGGGAATGTTCCTGTGCATCCAGGAAGCCGTGCGGATGATGAAGAGCCAGACGCCTCGCGGCGGCCGCATCATCAACAACGGCTCGCTCTCGGCGCATTCGCCACGGCCGAACTCCATCGCGTACACGGCGACGAAGCACGCGGTGACTGGCCTCACCCGATCCACGCTGCTCGATGGGCGCGACTTCGACATCGCGTGCGGGCAGATCGACGTCGGCAACATCCGGAGCGAGCTGAGCGCTTCCTACGTCGATAAGAGCCCGAAGTTCGAGAGCGGTCCCAAGCTCGATGCGGAGCTCGCTGCGCAGGTCGTTCTGCAGATGGCCAATCTGCCGCTCTCGGCGAACGTGCTGTTCACCACGCTGCTCGCGACGAAGGCACCGTTCGTCGGCCGCGGGTGACGATGCCGACCGCAGACGAGAGCGGGCCCGTCGCCCTGAACCCGCCACACTGAGCCGCACGGGACGATCCTGCATGGCAGCGGAACTCGCACACACCATCGATGGCAAAGCGGTCGAAGGGAGCGAATTCTTCGACGTCGTCAATCCGGCAACGGGACTGCCGTTCGCCCGTGCACCGCACGCCACGCGCGCTCAGCTCGATCTGGCCGTCGATGCGGCGCGACGGGCGTTCGGAGCCTGGCGGGCGACCGAGCACGATCGTCGACGGGAGATTTTGTGTGGATTCGCCGCGGCTGTTCGCGCGCGTACGAACGAGCTGGCGGAGTCCCTGACTCGCGAACAGGGCAAGCCGCTTGCAGCGGCCGTCCGCGAGGTGCAGCTCACGGCGGCCCGCATCGAAGGGCTGGCGTCACTCGACCTGACTCCGGAAACGCTGCGCGCTGACGAGCACGGGAGCGTAGTGCTCGATTACCAGCCGGTGGGCGTCGTCGGCGCGATCGCACCGTGGAACTCGCCGCTCCTCCTCGCGACGCAGATTGCCGCGCAGGCGCTGGTGGCAGGCAACAGCGTGATCGTGAAGCCGTCGCCGTTCACGCCGCTGACGACACTGATGCTGGGAGAGATCGCGGCGCGCGTCCTCCCTCCGGGCCTCTTCAATACGCTGTCGGGAGGCGACGAGCTCGGCCGGTGGATGACGGAGCACGACGGTGTCGACAAGATCGGCTTCGTCGGCTCGATCGCAACGGGCAAGCGGGTACTGGAAAGCGCAGCCCGCACGAACCTGAAGCGCGTTTCACTCGAGCTCGGTGGCAATGACGCCGCCATCGTGCTGCCCGATGCAAATATCGAGACGACGGCGCGCGGGATCTTCCGCAGTGCTTTCGCCAACAGCGGCCAGGTCTGCATGGCCGTGAAAAGAGTGTTCGTGCACGAGTCGCTGATGGACCGGCTCGGCGCGCGGCTGGCGCGGCTCGCGAAGGAGGTCAGAGTGGGCGATGGACTCGAGCCGGGTGTCGAGTTGGGACCGGTCCAGAACCGTCCGCAGTTCGAGCGCGTCCTGAGCCTGATGAACGACGCACTGAGGCGCGGTGGACGTGCGCTGGTGGGAGGCAGAGCTCTGGACCGTCCCGGCTACTTCATCGCGCCGACCATCGTCGCCGGCGTTGCGGAGGGCACGCCGCTCGTCGACGAGGAACAGTTCGGGCCGGTACTGCCGCTGCTCGCGTACTCCGACATCGACGAAGCGGTAGCGCGAGCGAACGCGACCCGATACGGTCTCGGCGCATCGGTGTGGAGCCGGAACGCGATGCGAGCGAGCGAGATCGCGCGCAGGCTCGAAGCCGGCACGGTGTGGGTCAACGGGCACGGAGGCGCGGCGCCGGACATTCCCTTCGGCGGATTCAAGGAGTCGGGCTTCGGTCGCAGCATGGGGCTCATCGGGCTCAGATCGTATACGGAGCCGCGGGTGCTGCATCTCGCGCCGTCGTAGACACTTTCGCCGGACGCCCGGACAGGAGAAGATAACGGGTATGGCGAAAAGACAACGACAAGCTCTGCAACGACAGGCACCGAGGAACGCGCGAAACTCATCCAGGCCGGTTCCCCGCACGCTCTATCTGATCAAGCGTGTGCAGTACAAGACCTTCCTGCGGCTCGAGGCCGCACTCCAGCCTCTGGGGGTCACGACCACGCAGTTCCGCATCATGACGACGCTGTGGTACGGGAGTAACTACTCCTCGGCCAAGCTGTCGCGCATGTTCGGCGTGAAGCCCCAGACGATGATCAAGCAGATCGTCAGCCTGGAGAACAAGGGCTTCATCCAGCGCAGGCTCGCCAGGAACAGCAAGCGCGTCCTGGAAATCCAGCTCACGGACGCCGGGCGTGAGGCGCTTCGCGCCTGCAACAAGGTCGCCGACGCCGTGGAAGCCGAGATCTTCTCCTGCTTTACGCCCCGGGAGCTCGAGACCTACCGCGAGCTCATGCAGAAGCTGCTCGCCAGCATGCGCCGCCCGACGTCCGGCGACGTCGAGGAGTGAAGCGGGCCGGGAGCGTTCATCCCGCCGCACGCCGTACGTGTCCTCCTGAGTGTCAGCCTGGCTGATTTCAATTGATCAGCCAGGCTGACTGATTTATCGTTGGAGCCCGGGACTTCACCCCTTCGAGGGGAGGGCAGTACGTTGACTACCGCTGAGAACCCGCTCGATTTCCGGCCGCCTCTTGCCAACGTCCTGGTGGAGCTCGACGAGGGCATCGCCTGGGTGACGCTCAACCGTCCCGAGAAGCGCAACGCGATGAATCCCGCGCTCAACGACGAGATGGTGCGGGTGCTGGATGCGCTGGAGCTCGACGAGCGGGTGGCGGTGGTGGTGCTGACGGGTGCCGGCGACTCGTTCTCGGCGGGCATGGATCTCAAGGAGTTCTTCCGGGATCTCGATCCCCTGCCATACGCGCAGAAGATGCGCATCAAGCGCTCGGCGTGGCAGTGGCAGTGGAAGATGCTGCTGACCTATCCCAAGCCCACGATCGCGATGGTGAACGGCTGGTGCTTCGGCGCCGCCTTCACCCCGCTCGTGACCTGCGACCTCGCGATCGCGGCGGAAGAGGCGCAGTTCGGGCTGTCGGAGATCAACTGGGGCATCATTCCGGGCGGTCAGGTCACGAAGGCGATCACGGCCGTCATGTCGCACCGTGACGCGATGTATTACGCGATGACCGGCAAGACGTTCGACGGCCGCAAAGCCGCGGAAATGCGCCTGGTCAACGAGGCGGTGCCGCTCAGGGAGCTCCGGTCGCGCACCCGGGAGCTGGCACTGCTCCTGCGCGACAAGAATCCGACGGTGCTCCGCGGCACGAAGATGGCGGTTCGCATGGTGCGCGAGATGCCGTGGGAAGTCTCGAACGATTATCTGATGGCCAAGAGCTCGGAGACACAGTTCCTCGATCCCGAGCGCGGCCGCAGCAAGGGTCTCAGTCAGTTTCTGGACGACAAGAGCTATCGCCCCGGCCTGTCAGCATACCGACGGCAGGAGTAGGCCGTGTCGATCACCCGGCTTCTGCGTCCGCGCAGTGTCGCGATCGTGGGTGCCTCTCCCACACCGGGATCTCTCGGCGCCGGCGTGCTCGCGAACCTCGAACGTTTCAGGTTCCAGGGTTCTCTGTACCTCGTGAATCCGCGCTACGACCGCATCGGTGAGCGGCCGTGCGTGCATTCGATCCCGGAGCTGCCGGAGGACGTCGACTGCGCCGTGCTGGCGATTCCCCAGGCTCACGTCGTGGACGCGGTGCGAACCTGCGCGCAGAAACGCATCGGCGGGGTGGTCGTCCTCTCCGGTGGATTCGCGGAAACCGGAGAGGAGGGCCGGCATGCGCAGGAACAGATCGCGGCCATTGCGCGGGAATCCGGCATGGCGGTACAGGGGCCCAACTGCCTCGGGACCATCAACTACGTGGATGGCGTGCCGCTGATGTTTGGCACCGCGCCGTACGTCGAGTTTCGCGGCGGCAAGGCCGTCGCGGTCGTCTCGCAGAGCGGTGCGATGGCCTCTGCGGTGCGCGTCGCGCTGCAGGCGCGCGGCGTCGACGTTTCGTACTCCGTGTCCACCGGAAACGAGGCCGCGCTTGGAATCGAGGACTTCCTGGAAGAGCTCATCGCGGATTCCCACACGCGCGTGATCGCGATGCTGGCGGAGCAGATTCGCCGTCCCGCGCGGTTCCTCGAGCTTGCCGCGAAGGCTCGCGCCGCGGGCAAGTTCGTCGTCCTGCATCATCTGGGACGCAGCGCCGCCGCACGAGATGCGGCGAAGACTCACACCGGCGCAATATCCGGCGATCACGCGGTCATGGCCGCGCAGGTCACGGCACGCGGGGTGTGCCTCGTCGACAGTCTCGAGCTGCTGATCGACGTTCCCGAGCTCCTCGTTCGCCTCGAGAACCCCATCGCTCCGGGAGGAACCGCGATCGTGGGCGAGTCCGGTGCATTCAAGGGGCTCGCACTGGACTACTGCGAGCTGGTGGGGCTCGAGCTGCCTCCGCTGTCGGAGCCCACACGAGCGTCGCTTGCGAAGGAGCTGCCGCCGTTCTCGCCGCCGAGCAATCCTCTCGACCTCACGGCTCAGCCGCTGCTCGATCCGGATCTCTACCGCCGGGTGCTCGAAGTCATCACCCGCGATCCGGCCTTCGGCAGCGTGGTCCTCGTCGTATCGCTTCCGAGCTCGGCGTCGGCCGATCGCAAGCTGCCGCCGATCATCGACGCGCTGCGTTCCGCCGGAAGAAATCGGGCGATCGTCTTCGCCATGCTGGGAGAGGATTGCCCTATTCCTCAGACGCACGTGGAAGGCATTCGCGCGACGGGGACACCGTTCTTCCGGTCTCCCGAGCGCGCTTTCCGTGCGCTGGCAGCGCTCAGGAGGCTCGTGCCCACGACTGCGTCCGAGCGGACCTCCTCGATAGCGTCTTCCGTGCGACGCGCCGATGTGCCGCTGCCATCGGGCACGCTGACGGAATACCGCGCGAAGCGGCTACTTGCCGATCGAGGGCTGAAGATACCGCCAGGACACCTGGTCACGTCGCTCGAGGCGGCGCTGACGGCCGCCGACGAGCTCGGCTTTCCGCTCGCGCTCAAGGCGCAATCGAGCCTTCTCCCTCACAAGTCGGAAGCGGGTGCGGTCGCGCTCGACATCCGGGATGCTCCTTCGCTGCGCTCGGCCTGGGGCGAGATGCGATCGAGACTGGCAGCGAAGCATCCGGCAGCGCCCATCGAGGGGATGCTTCTCGAGCGAATGGCCGATCCGGGAATCGAGCTCATCGTCGGAGCCCGCAACGAAGGCGGATGGGGCCCCACCATCCTGGTGGGTCTCGGCGGAATCTTCACAGAGCTGCTGCAGGATGCAGTACTGATTCCTGCGGGAGCGGGGCGAGAAGAGATCGGATGTGCTCTGCGCTCGCTCAAGGGCGCGCGTCTCTTCGAAGGCTATCGCGGTTCACCGCCCGCAGATCTCGATGCGGCGATCACGGTGGTCGAGATCCTCGGCAACCTGCTGCTCGAGCACCCGGAGATCGTCGAAGCCGACCTGAACCCCGTCAGGGTTCACGAGCGAGGGAAGGGCGCCACCGTGCTGGATGCACTCATCGTCATATGAGCGGAAAGCCCGTCGAAGTCTGGCGCGGCTGCGCCAACGCGTGGGAGTGCGATCACGTCGGTCACCTCAACACGCGCTACTACGTCGTACGAGTCGAACAGGCGCTGGCGGAGCTGACGCGGCGGCTCGAGCTTGCCGACTTCGTGAGCGCCGCCGGAAAGCATCGACTGCTCGTCAGGTCGCAGCACATGCGCTTTCTGCGCGAGGCGCGTGCGGGAACGGCTCTCCATGCAACCGGCCAGGTGCTGAGCTGGGGACGCGACGACGCGCAGGTGCTGTTCGTGATCAGTCACTCGGTTTCGGGTCAGGTTGCCGCCACGTTCCGTCTGTCGCTCGCTTTCGTCGAGCGCGACAGCGAGCGCCCATGCCCCTGGCCCGAGCACGCCGCTCGCGCTGCAGCCGCTTTCACCTGCGATGCTCCGGAGGAAGCGAAGCCTCGGAGCGTCTCACTCGATGTCGCCGAGGTGACAGCGTCGCTCGAGCGTGCGCGCCAACTGAACATGCAGACGACCGGGTTCGGCGTGATCATGCCCGATGCCTGCGATGCCGACGGCCGATGGAGGCTCTCCGCCTTCATGGCACGTGTGGCCGAGAGCATTCCTCACCTGAGGAACGACACCTGGCGCAACGTGCTGGCGAATACGACCCCGGGTGGCCCGCGGAGAGTGGGATCCGCGCTGACCGAGTTCCATGCCGTGCACGTGCGGTGGCCGAGGGTCGGCGACTGCTGCGAGGTCCGCTCGGGCTTCGCGGGCTGCACCGAGCGCGTCACCTATTCTTCCCACTGGCTGCTCGATCCGCGAACCGGTGCACCGTGGGCGGCGGTGCGGACCGTGGGGATCGCGCTCGATCTCGACGCGCGGCGATCGCTGCCACTCACTGCGGAAGCGCAGGCCGCGTTCCGCGCCTCTAGCGTGGAAGGCTTGGGGTTTTGAGCGGCTCCTGTTTCCTGAGGTGAAAGATCTCGCGTGCCTCCTCGGGCGTCGCGACGGTCATGTCGAGACACTCCAGCAATCGCCGGGCACGTTCGACGAGCTGTCCGTTGGTCGCGAACACGCCGCGCGTGAGATAGAGGTTGTCCTCGAGGCCGACCCGCACGTGCCCGCCCAGTATCGCCGTGTGCGCGAGCATCGGCATCTGCTGCGGCCCGATGCCGAAGGCCTGCCAGATGGCGTTGGGCGGCAGCAGGTTCTTCATGTAGAGCAGAGACTCGATGCCGCTCGGCGCGGTCCACTTGACGCCGAACACCATCTGGAAGAGCGGCGGATCGTCTATCAGTCCCTCGGCGATCAGCTCCTTGGCAAGCACGATGTTTCCGGAGTCGAAGACTTCCAGCTCAGGCTTCACGCCGAGTTCACGGAAGCGCTGAGCCATCAGCCGCATGGAACGCGGCGTGTTCATGTAGATCGCCTCGAACCTGCCGTAATGGCGGTTGCCGGCCGTGATGTCGAAGGAGGCGAGCTCCGGAAGGTTGCGCTCGATGTGGCGCATGCGCGAAGGAACGGGATAGATCTTCGAGCCCGGCCCGGGGCGGGACTCGTCTTCCGGATCGGGGACGAAGAGGGCGCCCATACCGCACGTGAGATTGATGACGACATCGACGCCGCTCGACCGGATGCGGTCGACGACTTCGTCGAAGAGCCGCGGGTCGTCCGAGCTGTTGCCCGTCTCGGGGTCGCGGACGTGTATGTGAACGACGGACGCACCTTCCTTCGCCGCTTCGATGGAGGCCGCCGCGATCTGGGCCGGTGTGATCGGAATGGCGGGGTGACGAGGATGCGGGCGCCCGCCTCCGGTGACTGCGCATGTCAGGACGACCTTCCGACTCATCGCTTGCCCCTCCCGTAGAAGCCCCGGCGGTTCCCCTTTGACAGGGAAGTGTTATCAGTCTACCTTAGATCAGTCGATCTGATAATAGATCGCTATGGGCGCTGACCGCGGTCGCGAGGGGCTGCCGGGCAGATCGCAACAGTCCGTGCACGCCGCTCGGGTTCCGGTGCCGGACGCGCTGCGATCCGCTACCGTAACGCTCGAGACGCTCCGCGCCGCCAACTGAGAGGCACCATCGCACATGAGCTCGACTTCCTCTCGCCCGTCGCCCCGCGAGTTCCGCCGGCGGCTCCTCGCACGCGAGTTCCTGATCGGAACGTTCTGCAAGACGCCCACCTCGCACGCGACCGAAATACTCGGTTCGATCGGATACGACTTCGTGATGCTGGACGAGGAGCATGCGCCCTGGACGCGCCAGTCGCTCGAGACCGGTCTCCTCGGCGCGAGGGCGTTCGGCACGGCAGGGCTCGTGCGCATCGCGCGGCCGGATGCCAACAGCATTCTCTCGGTGCTGGACGACGGAGCCATCGGGATCATGGTTCCTCACGTCTCCACGGTGGAGAAGGCGCGCAACATCGCGTCCTGGGCACGGTACAAGGGCGGGACGCGCGGCTCTGGTGTCGGGCGCGGTGGCGACTACGGCGGCCGGCCGATGGAAGAGCACTACGCGGCGGCGGATGCCACGACGACCGTCATCGCGATGATCGAAGACCGTGAAGCGATCGAGCGCATCGACGAGATCACCGCGGTGGAGGGAATCGACGGATTCTTTCTGGGACGCGGCGACCTGGCGCTGTCGCTCAGCAACGCGCAGGGGCCGGTGCCGACGCTCGACGAGGCGATTCGCATCGTTGCGGAATCGGTGCTGAAGAACGGTAAGGCGCTCTGCGCAGTCACGCAGAACATGGCCTCCGACGACGCAAGAAAGCTCGTCGACCTCGGGGTCACCGCGCTCATGGTCGGGAGCGATCAGGGTTTCATTCGCTCGGGCGCGCTCGCGCAGCTCGAGAGCTTCAGGAAGCTGGCAGGGAAAGGATCGCCCTGAACGGTCGGTCCGGCGCCGGGCGTTCAGCCGGCGCTCGCCGCGGCCGCCTGTGCTTCATTCAGTCCGAGCAGCTCGCTCGGATTGCGGGAGACCATCCGGTGGATGTCCTCGTCCGAATAGCCGAGTCCGATGCACATCCGGATGACGTTGCGGAAACCCTGCACGGGATGATCGGCACCGCGCTGACCGAGGTCCGACGCCAGGATGGTGCGCTCGACCGTGCCGGCCCTGATCAGCTCGTCGAGGTGCTCGGGAGGGTAGGGATCGCGCTTTCTCCTCGGCACCCGGATGAACGTGCAGATCGAGTGTTCGATGTAGGAGCCCATCGCGACCAGCTCGCGGATGTGGTCGAGCGAAGCGTTGACGATGAGGCTCGGATGATTGACGAGCAGCCGCTTCACGCCGCGCTTCTTCGCTTCCTCGAATACCGGGAGGATCTCCGAGATGTGCAGGTGCCCTCCCGCGAGAATGACGTCGTGCTCCGCGACGATGTCCAGGATCTCCTTCACCTCGTCCTTGACCTGCCCGTTGGCGTCGAGCGGCGTGAGCGGCTCGAGGGGGATCATCTTCCTGATCGTATGGGGGAAGCCCGCCCTCACGCCGTTTGGCGACTCGATGTGGTTCTTCGCGGAGAAGGTCGGGAGCCAGACGATCTTTGCGCCGAGCGCGATGCCGTGGTCGACCGCATGCTTGTTGAAGCCGCCCGTGGCGTTGTTGAGCGGCACACCCGAGAGCAGCGTGACATTGAGATGCCCGTACGCCTTGTTGAGCATCTCGGTGATCGGCGTGGCCGAGTAGTAGTGATCCTTGATCAGAACGGCGCGGAATCCGGCAGCGGCAGCCTCCTGCATGGCCTCGATGTGATCGATGTCGCGCGCCATCACCGACGGGCCGGAATGACAGTGCATGTCCACTGCGCCGACGAGGAGGCGCGAGATCCGCTCCTCGAGGGCTGGGTCGGTGGCTTCAGGTATCAGGTTCGCGGCCATGGGTCCCCCTCCCCGATTCGACCAATTCTGGGCACCGGCGGGGTTCCCTGTCCAATAGCCGGGCCGATTGGCGCCATAGCGGGATGGAGTGCCCCGAAGTTCCCGTCGCAGGAAAGCGCGAATCACTGGAAAGCGCGGATGCCGGAAACCGCAGCGATCGCGGGTGCCGGGCCGTGCGCAACCCGAGTACATCTGCCGGTCGAGCGGAGCAGACCATGGACTTCGCACAACTCAGACGCTTCATCGCCGTCGTCGAAGGCGGCAGCCTCGGAAAAGCGGCCGAGCACCTCAGCTTGTCGCAGCCGGGCCTGAGCAAGAGCATTCATCAGCTCGAGGCGCACTTCGGTGAGCCCCTGTTCTACCGGGGCACGCGCGGCGTCACCGTGACGGAACTGGGCAAGGCCGTATACCACCGCGCCAAGCGCGTGCTCGCGGAGTGGCAGCAGCTCGAGAACGAGCGTGCCGCCATCTCGAGCGGCTTCACCGGCCACGTCACCGTCGGCGTCGCACGAGGAACCGGTTTTCTCGGCCGCGTGATCCCCGTGGCGAGCGCAAAGCTGTCGCAGACCCACTACGCCGTGCGGCTCACAGTGACGAGCGGCGTGACGGAAGAACTCATTCCCGCACTTCAGTTCGGCGAGCTGGATTTCGCCATCGCACCCCTCGACGCCATCGTGGGGAAGCCCGATCTCGTGGGAGAAACTCTCTTCTACGACCGGTGCGGGCTGTTCTTGAACGCGAATCACCCTCTCGCCCGCGAGTGTGCAGTGGGCATCGAGGATCTCGTGCAGTACAGCTGGCTGTACTCGACGGATGTCGTCGCCTGCTACGAGGCGCTGCGCATGCTCGCGCATAGCCGCGGCGTCGAGCCGCGCAGGACGGTCATCAGCAGCAACTCGGTCCATTATCTGAGCGCGGCCACGATCGGCAGTGACTTCGTCGGCATCCTGTCCATGGACGCCGTCGAGGATCAGGTGATCGCCGGCAAGCTCGTTGAAGTGGTGCTCAAGCCTTCGCAGCGATCCCAGGTGGCGATGGCGGCGATGGAACGTCCGGTGGGTTTCGTGATGCGCAGCGACGCGCATCTCTCCGAGCTTGCGCGGGCGCTTCAGCGCGAGATCTACGCGATCTGCCCCGCGCTCGGCTATCCGCTCATCCCGAGACGCAGGATCGGACGCAGAAATTCTCTTCAGTCCGAACCTGCGGCGTTCCGGCGAGCGGCGGCGAACGTGCGCAGCGCGCGGGGATAGCGGTCCGTTATGGATCCTTGTCCCCGCGCTAATGGCGCCGCGCACGTGCGGCGTGAACAATGTCCGACCGCAAGGCAGCATCACGCCGCGCTGAACGAGGGGGACGAGTGGCTGCGAACTGGGTATTTCAGGGGCGTTGCTGGAAGTTCGGCGACAACATTCCGACCGATGCGCTGACGCCGACGCACGTCATGTTCAAGACGCCGAAGGAAATGGCGGCGTTCGTGCTGGAGACCCTGAACCCCGACTTCCCCAGGAAGGTACGGCGCGGCGACATCCTCGTTGCCGGACGCAACTTCGGCTGCTCCTCGGGTCGTGCGCTCGCCGCCAAGGCGCTGCAGGCGACAGGTATCGGTGCGGTCGTTGCCGAGCACTTCGCCCGCACGTTCTACCGCAACTGTCACGAGATCGGCCTGCCGCTCCTCGAAGCAGCCGGAGTTCACGCCCTCGTGAACGACGGCGACGAGGTGCGCGTCGACATCCGGAACGCCACCGTCGAGAACCTCACCACGGGCGGACGCCTCCAGGGCAGACCGCCGTCGTCGTTTCTCCTCGAGATGCTCGAGTCGAGCGGGCTCATACCGATGCTGAAGGCCGGCAGATTCCCCGGCGCCGCGGTCCGGTGAGGGACACATGGCGGCGCTGAACGTCGAGCGAAAGAAGCAGTTCCTGGAGCTGATGTCCCAGCGGGGATGGGATGCACTCCTCTTCTACGGCGACACCTGGCGCAAGGATCACTTTCGCTGTCTCGTCAACGTGTGCTTCCACGGGCCTCAGGCAGCGGCGCTGCTGACGAGGGAAGGCGAGATCCGGGCGGTCGTCACGCATCCCTGGGATCTGGAGCCGGTGCAGGCGGCGATCGGCGGCCCGGTCACGTACGCGCGCGAGCTGACGCGAGGGCTCACCGGCATGCTGCGCGACATGCGCAGCGCGGTCGTTGCCGTCAACGGGCTCGAGCAGATGGAGGCACGTTTCGCTCAGGCCGTGGAGGCCGCAGCCGGCGCCGCGCCCGTGTCTGCGACGGCAAACGTCGAGGAGATCCGCCGCGTCAAGACGCCGGAAGAAATCGAATGGATCAGGCGGGCGGCCGATCTCGCCGACCGCGGATACGAGCACTTCGTGCGTGTCGCGCGACCGGGCATGACGGAGTTCGAGCTGGTCGCGGAAGTCGAGGGATTCCTGAAGGCTCACGGAGCGGAAGACAACTTCATGCTGGTGGCTTCCGGAGGCACGGAGGTCACCGCCATGAAGCCGCCTACCGATCGGAAGCTGCAGGTGGGCGATTCGGTGATCACGGAGCTGACGCCCCAGGTCAACGGTTACTACGCACAGATCTGCCGCACGCTCGTCCTCGGGAAGCCGTCCGAGAAGCAGCTCCGGTCATACGCCATCTTCGCCGAGGCTCAACAGGCTGCGCAGGACCTGCTGCGCCCGGGAGTCGACATCGCGGACGTCGCCCGCGTGCAGAACGACGTGTTCCGCAGACATGGGTTCGGCGAATACACCGGGCCGCAGTACACGCGGGTCCGCGGACACAACCTGGGGCTCTATCCCGACGAGTTTCCGCACGTCCTCGAGAACGTGCATTACACGTGCCGCAAGGACATGGTGATCATCTGCCACCCCAACACCTACCTGCCGCTCGCGGGATACATGGTGTTCGGTGACACGCTGCTCGTCACCGAGACGGGCTGCGTCTCGCTCAATCGGACCGAGAAGAGGTTGTTCCAGGCATGAAGCGAGGTCTCGTCCGCTGGGACAGGAGCGAGCTGCCGCCCGAGGAGCTCGACGCACGAATCGCCGCCGCTCACGCGCTCGCTCACGAGCGCGACGTGGATGCGGTGGTGGTGTACTCGGACGTCTGGCGCTCGAACGACGCGCGCTATCTCTCGAACTACATGCCCTACTGGAACAGGGCGTTCGTCGTCGCACCGCGCGGGGAGAAGCCCATTCTGCTCTGCGCGCTGTCGCCTCGCGTCTATCCCTGGATCAGGACCGTTACGGTGCACGAAACCATCGTTGCGAGCCCGAATCCGGCGGCGTCGTTGCTCAAGCTGTGCGCGGAGCGCGGCTGGTCGAGGATCGGAAGCGTCGATCTCGACGGTCTGCCTGTGGATCTGCATTCGACGCTGACCGCGGGCAACGTGGAGCTGCTCGACTTCCCGCGCAACGAGCTCCGGCCGGCGCCCACCGACGTCGAAGTGCGCATGCACGCGCGCGCCGCGGCGATGGCGCGAAAGGCGCTGGACGAGGAGCTGCCCGCCGCCCGCAATCGTATGACCGATCACGAGCTCACCGGGCGTCTCGAGCTTCGCTTGCGCAGCGCCGGCGCCGAGGACGTCGTCGTTCTCGTCTCGAACGGCGAGGGGCCGCCGGCGCCGGCGAGGGGAGCGGCCGTCGGTCCGAGCACCTCGGTCGTCGTGGCAGTCGAGCACAACGGCCACTGGGCGAAGGTCGCGCGGAACGCCGCGGGTGCGACGGCCGATCGATCGACGCACACCGGCGTGACGGAGTTGCGCGAGCTGCTCTCGGGCCCGTGCTCGTGGGAAGTGCTGGATGACACGACGAAGCCCGCCGTCGTCGCACGTCTGTTTGAGATCGACGCCGGCGGGCGGCGTCTCCACTTCGGCGAGACCTGCCTCCAGGGCAGCGAGGGGCTGCGCGTTCTATGAACGTGATCGAGAAGATCCTGGCCCGCAAGAGCGGCCGGAAGATCGTGGCGCCGGGCGACGTCGTCGTGGCGGAGGTCGATCTGATGGTCATGCACGACCTCAGCGCGAACTTCGTCATGAAGGTCTTCGAGAACGAGATGGAGGCGGCGCGCATCGTCGATCCATCGCGACTGGTCTTCGCCTTCGACCACAACTTCGCACCTGCAACGCGCGAGGCCGCTGAGGCGCTCGCGGCCGTGCGCCGCTTCGCAGCGAAGCACGGCATCCGGAACCTCTTCGACAGCGGATGCGGCAGCATCCACCACTGCATCATGGAGGCGGGCCTCGTCGCCCCCGGCATGGTGGTGATCGGCTGCGACTCGCACACCACGATATACGGTGCGATCGGCGCCTTCGCCACCGGCGTCGGCAACAACTCCATGGCTGCGCTGGGATTCGTACATGGGAAGGGCTGGTTCAAGGTGCCCGAGACCATCAGGATCGATCTGCACGGCACGCCCGGCAGAGCCGTGCAGCCTCGGGACATCTCACAGTACCTGGTCGGCAGGCTCGGCGAGGATGGGGCCGTCTACAAGGCCATCGAGTTCGCCGGACCGTACATCGAGTCACTCGATGTCCCCGACCGCGCTCTGTTTCCGCTGCAGACGATCGACGTCGGCGGAAAGTGCGGCTTCATCAACCCCGACGAGAAGACCGTGCGCTTCGTGAACCGGCTGCTCGAATCGAGGCAGACGGCCCCACCGTTCGAGCTCTTCCGGAACGATGCGGACTGCCGCTACTCCGAAGTCATCGACGTCGACGTGAGCAGGATCGAGCCGCAGGTGGCGTGTCCACCCACCGTGGGGAACGTGAAGCCCGTAGAGGACGTTGCCGGAACGCCGATCAATGTCGCCGAGATCGGCGGCAGCACCGGTGGCAGGCTGAGCGACATCCGGACGCTCGCCCGCTGCCTCGCCAACAGGCGTGTGCACCCTGGCGTGCGGCTTCAGGTCGTTCCGGCATCCCGCGACACCTATCTCGCCGCCCTGCGCGAAGGTCTGTTCGAGATTCTGCACCTCGCCGGCGCGAACATCTTTCCGCCCAGCGCCGGCTCAAATCAGGCATTCAACATGGGAGCACTCGCGGAAGACGAAGTGATGATCTCGACCCAGGCGCGCAACTTTCCCGGCCGGAACGGGCATCCGGCAGCAAGCCACTTCCTCGCTTCCCCGCTCACCGTCGCTGCCTCGGCGCTGACCGGCAGGATCACCGATCCGCGCACGCTGGAGGACGCATGAGTCAGACGATCGCGGAGAAGATTCTTGCGAAGAAGGCGGGAGTGGCGAAGGTCTCGCCAGGGCAGATCGTCGACGCCTATCCGGATCTCGTCATGAGTCACACGGCAACGTGGCGCTCGGTCAGCGTCATGAAGAAGATCGGCGCCACGAAGCTGTACGATTCGAAGCGCCTCGCGATCGTCCTCGATCACATCTCGCCCGCGAAGACCGAGAAGTACGCGGCCGATCAGCGGACGTCGCGCAACTTCGCGCGCGAGTACGGCATCGAGAAGTTCTACGACATCGACGCCGGAATCGCACATCTCGTGCTCATGGAGCACGGGCACGTCCGGCCGGGCGATCTCATCGTGGGAACGGATTCTCATTGCACCATCTACGGCGCGCTTGGCGCGCTCGGCACGGGCATCGGCTACACGGAGGTGACCTCCGTGTGGGTGACGGGAAAGCTCTGGATGAGGGTGCCGAGCACCATCAAGGTGACCCTGTCGGGCAGGTTTTCCCCGGGCGTCAGCGCGAAGGACCTGATGCTCTACCTCATCGGAACGCTCGGTGCCGACGGGTGCGGGTACAGGTCCGTCGAGTTCTACGGCAGCGCGCTCTCGGAGATGAGCGTTTCCGAGCGCATGACCATGGCGAATCTCGCGATGGAGATGGGCTCGAAATGTGCGTTCGTCCCTCCGGACGAGAAGACGCAGGAGTGGCTGCTCCCGAGACTCGGGGATGCAGCGAGCTACCAGCCCGTGCTCGCGGACGCGGATGCAGTGTACGAGCGCAGCATCGACGTCGATCTTTCGACGCTCGTGCCCATGGTCGCCTGTCCCCATCAGGTCGACAACACCCGTCCGGTGACCGAAGTGGCGGGCACGCGCATCGACCAGGCGTTTCTCGGCTCCTGCGCGAACGGGAAGTACGAGGACCTGGCTGTCGCGGCCAGCATCCTCAAGGGACGCAGAATCGACCCCCGTGTGCGGCTGATCGTGACGCCTGGATCGAAGCAGATCATGCTGGAGGCGATGCGGACCGGTGTCCTCGCGACGCTCATGGAAAGCGGCGCGCTCGTGACGAACCCCGGCTGCGGCGCCTGTGCAGGCGACGGCGGGATGATGGCGGACGGTGAGGTCTCGCTCTCCACCGCGAACCGCAATTTCGTCGGCCGCATGGGGAGCAACAAGAGCAGCATCTATCTCTCGAGCCCTGCGACGCTGGCCGCATCCGCTCTGAGAGGTGTCATTACCGATCCGCGGGAATTCGTCTGACGAGGGGCGAGATGCAGGACATCATCTCCGGGCGCGTCTACAGATTCGGCGACAACGTCAATTCGGACATCATCATCGCGGGCCGCTATCTGATCTACATCGATCCGACGGAGCTCGCGAAGCACGCGTTCGAGATGCTCGGCGACGGCTTCCCCGAGAAGCTCCGCAGCTTCGATATTCTCGTCGCTGGCCGGAACTTCGGCTGTGGAAGCGCGAGAGAGCAGGCCTGCACCGCGATCCAGGGACTGGGTATCAAGGCCGTCGTCGCCGCTTCCTTTGCCCGTACCTTCTACCGGAATGCGATCAACGACGGGCTGCCGATCGTCGAGTGCCCGGCGGTATACGAGGCGGTATCGGAAGGGGACGAGATATCCATCGACCTGGCGAGGGGCATCGTCTCCCATGCGGGTCGCGAGTATCGTTTCCCGCAGATACCCGAATCCGTCGGGAAGATTCTCAAGCTCGGGGGACTCGCGAACTATCTGCGATCCACGCTCGAGGCAGGGAACAGGTGAAGCGCGATGTACGACAAGTCGGATCCCCGCTCGGTCCTCCCGAAGCAGAGTGAAAAGGCCGCCACGACGACGATGCCGGCGAGCTTCGGTCTCTTCTACGAGGAAAGCCCTGCCGAAGACGATTCCAACGGCCGCGCCTGGTACACGCGCAACCAGAATCTGGTCGTGAACTGGATCGAGGCGAGGCCTGGCGCGACGTACTCCCGCACGGCTCAGGTGGACGAGTACATGATCGTCCTGCCGGACCGCGACACACCGTACGAGGCGACAGCCAACGGCGAGGTTCTGAAGGGTGACGGTTCTCAGGTGCTCATCGTGCCACCAGGAGACAGCGCCATTCATCTGCCGAAAGGCGGGAGGGTCGCGCGGCTCTTCACGACGCAGTCGCCGGATCTCGCCGCAAAGTGCGCGAACGCCGCCCTCTACGCGACGCCCGATCCGTCGATCCCTCCTTTCAGACCCTGGCCGGCACCGCGCGACGGATTCAGACTGCGTGTGTACGACCTGCCATCCGGCGACCGGGTGCCGGGCCAGATGGGGCCCATCTGGCGCTGCACGACCATCATGCTCAACTTCCCACCGCCGAGCCGCAGGGCGCGGGATACGACGAAGATGTCGCCGCACAGCCATTACGACTTCGATCAGTGCTCGCTCGTCTTCGCAGGGACGTACGTGCATCACCTGCGCTGGCCGTGGGGACAGAACAAGAGCGAGTGGCGCGACGATGAGCATGTCGTCGTCCGGGCGCCCTCCGCGACGATGATCCCGGCGCGTGTCATCCATACCTCCGAGGCGCAGCAGCCCGGCCCCGAAGGAAACCGCATGGCGGACATCTTTGCGCCGCCGCGCCTCGACTTCTCACTGCAGAAGGGCTGGGTCAGGAACGCGGACGAGTACCCGCTGCCGGACGAGGCGTCGGCCTGAGAAGCATCTTCAGCGGCCGTCGGCTCGAAGCGGCGCCATCGCATCCATCCAGGCTGACCTTGTTCCGGAGATCAGACGTTCGCAGAGAGCCCGCAGCTCACGACGATTCGAAACGCGCAGCTTCTGATACGCCCGCCGCCGGTAGGTGACGACACTGTTGAGCGCGATGCCTGCGCACCGTGCGATCTCGGACTGACTCTGGCCCGTTGCAAGTCCGGCAACGACTTCCGCCTCGCGAGCGCTCAGACCCCATGCGCGTGCGCGCTCGAGCAGCTCGTGACGCGAGAGTGAGCATCCGGACGGCGACTGATGCTCCAGCAGCTCGCTGTGGCGCCGTACAGCGGCGATGAGCGTCGGAGCCGCCTGCTGAAGCGACCGGACGACCTGCGGCGTCGATGGGCCCCGCAGGACCGTGCGATAGCCGCTCACCGTGATGATCGGAGACGCTGCATCAAGGAGCATCAGACGTTCGCAGATTCCGCCCCGCTCGTAGCAGTGGTGGCGGTAGTCGGGGTCACGGATCTCGGCGGGTGTCATCCGCAGGAGCGCGACACCGCCGCGAACGCGCGTCATGCACCGACGGATACCCGTATCCACGCGCCAGTAGGTTCTTTCGTATGCCCGTGAAGCCGAGAGCGCGAATCCGGAGATTGCAGGGTGCGTGCCAGCTGCGAAGACGAGGCGCGGTCCTCCATGCGCATCCCACAGGAATGCCGACCCGTAGTCGCAGCCTCCGAGCTTCCGGAGCACGCCGAGCACGCGCTCGGGGAACTCGGACCGACCGATCGCCGGAATGAGCTCTGCGGCTATCTGCGCCCCGGATGACTCACCGTCCCACGGGGCGATCGCGGGGAGTCCGCCTGTACCGATCATCGACATCCCTGTTCCGCAGCCGCTCGAATCACAAGAATCGTGCGGCAACGGACTGCACACGCCCGCCGCCGCACGCTGGAGGAGACCTCGATCTAGAAGTTCACGTCCACGCCGATCGAGAACTGGCGCCCGATCTTGTCGTAGTACGCACCGTAGACCGGCGAGTTGAGCACGGTGTACGGGGTCATCACCGGATCGCGATCCAGCGCGTTGCGGATGGCGCCGAACAGCCGGATCCGGTCGGTCAGGTTGTAGGAACCGTAGACGTTGAACACGATGTAGGACGGGACCCGGTTCTTGTTGATCGTCGGATTGCCCGGCGTGTTGTAGAGGTTGTCGAGCAGGCCCGAGCTCACGTGGACGCCCTGGAGGGTCGCGGACCAGGTCGCCGTTCTGTAGGTCGTCGTGAAGTTGCCGCGCAGCTCCGGCACTGCTGCGAAGTTCGCCGCGCCGTGCTCGCCCGCGCGATCGACGGGTGTCGTCCCCGGGAGCCCCGTGTCGACGATAGACTCGTCGACGAACGTGCCCGTGTAGGCGATCGACCACGTACCGTTGCCGATGCGGCGTGAGTAGTCGAGCTGGATGTCGTAGCCCTTCTGCTCGAAGCTGCCGAGGTTGATCGAGCCCGCATCCAGGGCGACAGGATCTCCGGCTGCATCGAAGGTGAACAGGTCACAGAAGTCGCGCACACCCGAGATGCACAGGTTGGCGATGTTCGCGCCGCTCAGGTTCGTGATCGCCTTGTCGAGCTTGATGCGGTAATAGTCGATCGAGAAGTTGAAGCCCTCGAGCGGCCCGGAAACCGGCGCGAAGACGAAGCCGATCGTCGTTGTATCACCTTCTTCGGCCTTCACGTTGACGTTGCCACCCGCCGTGCGCTGGGGAATCAGATAGTTGCGCACCGGCGGATTCGGTGAGCCGAAGTCATTGATGTTGATCATCGTGATCGTGTTCGTCTGGGCAGATCCCGGGCTATACAGCTCGTTGATGGCCGGTGCACGGATGTCGCGTGACTGGGTCACGCGGAAGCGCACGGAATCCAGCGGTTCCCACACGAGACCGGCTTTCCACGCGTCCATCCCGCCGACGGTGCTGTAGTCGGCATAGCGGTAAGCCAGGTTGAGATCGATCAGCCTGGCGAGCTTCGAATCTCGAGCGAGCGGGAAGATCGCCTCGACATAGGCCTCGGACACGTAGTACGAGCCGGAATAGGGCGAGTTGTTGCCGGTGAAGTAGCCGCCGGCCGCGGAGATCGGATCCGCGGTGACCACTTCGTCCTCCTTGCGGTACTCGACGCCCGTTGCCGCGGCGATCGGACCCGCCCAGGTGGAGAACAACTCGCCGCGCACGTTCGCACCGAACGTGGTCTGCTCGTAGTCCACTGCCGCGTAAGGATCGCCCTGGAAGTAGTCGATCGCTTCAGGCGAGGCGTTGCCTTCGCCGAAGATGTTGAGGGGTACACAGCCCGCAGCGGCGGGGTTGAAGCGGGGGTGCCCCGGGATCGTTGCCGCGCACACGATGTTTCCGTTCTCGTCGCGCACGGCGTCCACCGCGAACGCCAGATTGGCGATGATCGGGTTGTTGTGGGAGTCGAACGTGTAGTCGTTACGGCCGTAGGAAGCGTGCGCATCCCAGTCCCACCCGTTCGCGAAGGAGCCTTCGAGGCCCAGCGTGATGCGCGGCGACTTGTTGTTGATCTCGTAGCTGTTGTTGCCGAAGTCGTTGCCCTGACGCGTCATCCGGAAGCCGCCGACGCCCTCCGCGATCATGGCCTGGCGGACTTCTTCCGGAAGGAATGCGTTATCGGCCCGGATGAAAAGCTGCGTTGCCGTGAGACGGGGCTGGGCCGCGTTCAGGTAGCCGGTGGATTGCGAGTAGCCGAGCAGAGCATAACCGTGCAGCCTGTCGCCGAAATCATGGCCGATGCGCACGTACGCCGAACCGCGCTCGACTCCCGGCACCAGCGAGACACCCTTCGAGATGGACTCGCCTTCACCGCCGATCATTGTATTGGACGTCGCGCCGGGTCCGAGCGGATAGCCGTACTCGAACGGGCGGATCGAGCCGTCCGGGTTGAACGTGTAGCCGGTCAGCGAAAAGGGCACGTTCGCAGTGTTCGTCTCGTTGCGGCCGACGTTGATGACACCGCCTGCGCCGAGGGCGGTGTGCACGTTGTCGGCCATCGTGAGGGACGGGACGCCGGGCGTCGAGACGATCATCGTCTCGCGGCGGCCCCACTTGCGGGTATAGATGTCTCCGACTCCCTCGCTGTCCGCCCAGTCGGCGCTGAAGACGAGACTGGTGCGGCCGTCCTGTGAGCTCCAGCCGCCCAGCACGCCGAGACGCTTCTCCTCGGCGTCGCCTTCGTCCGAAATTCCGCTCTGCGCGCGCACGCGAACGCCGTCGAACGAGCGGCGGAGCAGAACGTTTACGACTCCCGAAACCGCATCGGAACCGTACTGCGCGGACGCGCCGCCCGTCACGACTTCGATGCGTTCGATCATCAGCGTCGGAATGAGGTTGAGGTCGACCGTGGTCGGCACGGAGAGGTTGCTCGCCGGCGCGAAGGGCACCACGCGCGAGCTGTCGATGAGCACGAGTGTGCGCTGACCGCCGAGCCCGCGGAGGTCCGCCGTCCACTGGCCGGGGCTCGAGGTATTCGTCGCGTTCGCCTGCGGAGTACGCGTGCCCTTGACCATGCCGGTCTGGTCGAGGATCTCGCCGAGACCGGTCGCGGCCTGGTTGTCGAGCACATCGGCACGGATGACGTTCGTAGGGCTCGGCGCCTGGTAACCGCTGCGTGCGGCGCGTGTGCCGGTGACCACGATCTCGGTGAGCTCTCTGGACTCTTCCTGCGCGAGGACGGTCGTCGTACCGAAACCGCTCGCAAGCGCCGTCGCGGCCAGCAGAGCTTCGCGACACGCCGGGCGCCTGCCCGAAGCACGCACCGGAACGTTCCCCTTCGTCGGCATGCTACCCCCTTTTCTCCGCGTACGCGGAGACAGCCTTACCCTACGAATCCGGTCGCGGCCTGGTGCTCACCGGTGGTTCTGATTCGCGTCCGGCCAAAGTGATCAGCCAGGCTGTTATTCGCTAGGGTGTTATACATCAGCTGCGGGTGTCAACGAACCAGCCGAAATGCCGCCATGCACATCTGGAATGGCTCGGGGACCGCGGGCGGTTCGTCCCGAAGTGCATCAATGCCTCGTGATCCACAGCCTCGAGAAGCTGAGCAGAGCCGCGATCGTCGTCACTCCTGCCGCGGCGAGCAGTGCGGTACGGGCGCCTGCTTCTCCCTGCATGCCGAAGAACACCGCCACCACTGCCGCACCAGCGATGTGCCCGAGCGATCGTGCTGTGCTCAACATGCCCGCAGCGGCGCCGCTCCGGGGGCGAGGCGCGGATGCCATGAGTGTGCGATTGTTCGGTGCCTGAAAGAACGCGAAGCCGGTTCCACAGAGCGCGAGCGGTGCGATGAGATCGAATTCGGTGCCGGCACCAGGGGACCACGCAAGGAAGGCGAGGCCCACGGACAGCGCAAGGAGCCCCCAGCCGCTCAGGACCGCTGCGGGGTAGCGATCGGCCAGTCGTCCGGCGATCGGCGCCGCCACGGCGACGGTGAGCGGCCAGGAAGTCATGAGCAGACCGGTTTCGACGACGTCACGACCGGATCGCTGGATCTCGAACGGCAGGGCCACGAAGGCAGCCATCTGCGCAAGGAATGCTGACATGCTGACGGCGAGCGACAGGGCGAAGATCGGGATGCGCAGCAGATCGAGAGGAAGGACCGGGGCCTGCTCACGGCTCTCGTGACGAACGAGCAGTGCACAGAGGACGAACGCAGCGGCGATGGGCGCAGCGGTGGTCAGATCCCGAGAGTTCCCAGCAAGTGACAGTACACCGGCGATGAGCGAGCCCAGTGCGGCGACGTGAAGGATGACGCTCACCGGATTGAGCGATCTTCTCGCAGGCTCGGTGCATGGCAGGGAGAAGTGCGCGATGGCTGCGGCGACGGCGCCGATCGGGACATTGACGGCGAATATCCAGCGCCAGTCCGCGACGGCGAGTATCGCCGCGCCGGCGGAGGGTCCCGCCGCGGCAGCAATTGCGGCGACCATGGCGTTGAGGCCGGTGGCGCGGCCCAGCGCGTGCGAGGGATAGGTGAACCGGACCAGCGCAGCATTGACGCTGACGATTGCGGCTGCGCCGAGGCCCTGAACCGTGCGCGCGAACGCGAGCTCCGGCAGTGAGTGTGCGAACGTGCAGACGAGTGAGCCAAGCGTGAACGTGAGGAGACCGGCCTGCGATACACGGCGATAGCCGACGATCTCCCCCAGAGAAGCGAGCGGAAGGATCGCGACGAGTATCGCGATCTGGTAGCCGTTGACGATCCAGATGGAGCTCGCCGCGTCCGTGCCGAGATCGCGCGCGATCGACGGGAGCGCCACGGCCACCATGGTGCTGTCGATGACGCACAGCGCGATCACCATCATGGTGGTCGCCATCGACCAGTAACGGCGCGGCGTCGGCAGGCCGTCAGAGTAGATCGTTCGACTGCTCACACGGAGAGCGCCGACGGAGCGAGCGGTCAGCGTCGATCGAGACCGTGCTTAGCCAAGAACGCGAGGAGCTGCTCGGCAACCTCGGTGTTGTTGAGATCGGCGAAGGGAACGTGAGTATTGCCCCTGATTCCGACGTCCGGCAGCACGAGCACCTCGGCCTGACCGCCGTGCCTGTTGATGATCTCGGCGAAGCGCCGAGACTCCTGGAGCCGCGCCCGGTACACGTCGGACGCCTCGATGTTGTCACCCCACACGAGCTGAATCGGAAAGCGCGTGAGCTTGAGGAACTCCTCCGTCGGCACCTTGACGGGACCGAATGGTCCCTCGGGCTGATCCGGTCCTTCGCCTTCCGGATACACCCAGCCCACGTTCTCATAGGCCACGATGCCCCTGATGTTGCTGCTCTTGAGCGCGGTGAGCAGAGCACGCAGACCTCCGGCGGAGTTCGTTACCGCGACGGTGGGTCCGATGCGGTCCGCGAGCGCTGCCGCGGCGTCGGATTCGAGCTGGGCGTTCGCGACGGTGTCGAACTCCTGGTAGCGCGCACGCATGGCCTGATTCCAGGCCTCGGGGTTCTCTCTGGGAAACTGTACGTTCTCGAACCAGTTCGGGTATGACAGGCCGAAGCGCCACGCAATGAAGTTCCGCTGGTCGGCTCCGTCCCTCGGCGTGTACGTCGTTTCGACGCAGCCCCAGTTGGCGCGGCCTACGCGTGGCCCGTCCCACACATAGACCGGGAAACGATTTCGTACCAGGATGCTCTGAAACCCCTCACCGCCGTCCCAGCGCCGTTTCCAGACCACCGCGCTCGAGCTGTGCCACAGCAGAAGATTCGTCGCGCGGGGCTTCACGGGAATCTGGTACTCCACCACGCCGTGATCACAGTGCAGCGATGCACTGTCGGGATCGCCGACGACCTTTCCGCCGACCGCAAAAGCGCCCTGACTGACGATGACGAGCGGCTTCTCGGACGAGGTACCGAGTGCACAGCCGGTGATGAACGTTGCGGCGGCAGGAACGAGCACTCGAGCGATGACGTTCAAGACCTGTATACCCCCATTACAAGACGGGCAGTGCAGGCGCCTGCCTCGTCATGTGACGTTTTGAGGTTCCCATGCGCGCGAAGGCCGCGGCCGATCAATGCGTGCCCACGGGCTGGCCCTCCTCGCGGCCGCTTCGCGGCTGGCCGGCAAGGGCAGCGACGATCGCCACCGCGCCGATCACCGCAGCCGTCGCATACACGGAGAAGTAGACCGGTCGGTCGAGCCCCATGCCGATGAGAGCGCCGCCCACGTACGGCCCCACGATCGCGCCGATGCGGCCGATGCCCACCGTGAACCCGACACCCGTGCTGCGGTTCTCCACCGAGTAGAAGCGCGTGCTCGTGATGAGGATGCCGGTGAACGCCGCCTCGATGGTGAACATGCACGCCGCGGCCAGCAGCACGAGCGGAATGGGCGCTTCCGTGAATCCGAACCCCATGAGCGCGGCGGCACAACCCGCGAGCATCATTCCCGTCGCTCGCGACGCACCGATCCTCGTGGCGATGAGCCCCATGCATAGCACACCCACCGACGCTGCAGCGCTCGTCGCCATGCCCACGGCGATGGCCGCGCGGTCCGTGAAGCCCGCCATGACCAGCACCTGCGGTTTCCATCCCGTAAGGAAGTAGCTGATGAAGAAGCGCATGAACGACGCCACCCACATCAGCAGCGTCGCGCGGCGGAGCTCGGGCGACAGAATCGCATGGATGTTGCTGAATCTGCGTACCCGTGCGGGCGGTCGGGGCGGAAGCTCGGTGAGCGGAGGTTGCCCGAAGCGCCTGCGGATGTCGTTGGCGCGCGCCAGTGCGTTCGCGGGCTGCCTCGCAAGCAGGAAATTCACGGATTCTGGCAGCGCCGCAAAGCACAGAACGGCGGTGATGCCCGTGATGATCCCTCCGGAGAGGAAAATTGCCCGCCAGCCGTAGGTTTCGACGACCGCTGCGCCGATCGCTGCGCCGAGAATGGCGCCGATGGCGAAGCCGATGTGCACGAGCGCCAGAAAGAGATTGCCGCGCTTCTCGTTCGAGAACTCGACCACCATGATGCTGAGCGACGGCAGGAGAGCGCCCACGCACATGCCGACGACGAAGCGGAAGCCCATGAGCTGCAGCACGTTCTGGCTGAGAGCCATACCGAACATGCAGATTGACGACGTCGTCGTCGCGGCGACGATGATCGTCCGGCGGCCGACCTTGTCGGCCTGCGGTGCGATGAGAAGAGCGCCGACCAGCATGCCGAGCGCGCCGGCGCTCAGCACGATGCCGAAGTTCTGTGGAGCGATGCTCCATTCGCGCAGAAGTGAGGGTGCGGCGTAAGCGATGGAAGTGGTGTCGTAGCCATCGCAGATATTGGCCAGCACGCACAAGGCAACGACGAGAATCTGCCAGATCGTGAGAGGTCCGCTCTGGCCGATGGGCCTTACGCCTGAAATGGACGGTGCCGCCATGCGCTTCCCCCTCCCGCGATCCGGCGATACTATCAGCCTGTCTTAGATTATTTGCGGAGGCCGCATGAAAAGTCCATGAGAACGTGCAGGGCCGCGACGGGACCTCGCGGGTCCGGGCGTAGGCGGAAGGTGTGAGCAGCCAGCCTATTGGCGAACTTCGCCGAGAGGCTCCGGCCTGGTGCTGTGGCCCCGCGGCTGTCGACGGAGCGGACTGTTCAGGGAGCTCGTTTCGCGGGGCCAACCAGCCTCGAAGATTGTGAATCTCCGTCGTCAGGCTCGAGGCGTCGTGAACCCGACGGGCGCAGAGCTCCTTCAGGATGTTCGTCCCGGCCGCAGTGATCTCAGGCGACCGATGAGCGCGGCCGCGCAATAGTGCTTATCTTCGGTCGACCGCGCGCGCCGTCTCGATGCTACACGCGCAGAAAGTCGATGAGCGCGCGCAGCTTCGCCGGCACGTGCCGGTGACCGGGGTAATAGAGAAAGTACCCCGGAAACGGAGGACACCAGTCGGCGAGCACGCGGATCAGAGCGCCGCGCCCGAGGTCGTCGGTAACCATGTGCGAGAGCAGGCACGCGAGCCCGGCGCCGGACCTCACCAGATCGAGCATCACGGAAGCGTCGTTCGTCACGACCCACCCGCTCGGCTCGAAACGCATCTGCTGCCCGTCGCGCTCGAGCTCCCAGCCGTAGATCTTGCCGCTGCTCGGAAATCGGTAGGCGATGCACGAGTGCTCTCGCAGGTCGGACGGCGTGCGCGGGATTGGATGCTCTGAGAAGTACTCCCGCGAGCCGCAGATCACGAGCTCGAGCGGTGGCCCCACGGGAACGGCGACCATGTCCTGCTGCAGAGTTTCTCCCAGGCGGATGCCGGCATCGCAGCCCGCCGCGACGATATCGGCCAGCAGGTCGTCGACGATTACCTCGAGCTGAACCTGCGGGTGCAGACGATGGAATTCGTCGAGGCGGCCCGCGAGAACCGCATGGTAAGCAGGGCGCGATACGTTGATCCGCAGCAGTCCGGTGGGCGTGTCGCGCAGCTCATCGAGCCCGTCGGCTGCTTCGGCCAGGGCCCGCAGGGCGGGCTGCAGTCGTGCGAGGTAGCGTTCACCGGCCTCGGTAAGGCTCACACTGCGCGTCGAGCGATTGAGGAGCCGCACACCGAGGCGTGCTTCGAGCTCGCGCACCGCGTGACTCACGGCGGATGAGGAGATGCCGAGCTGCGCAGCGGCGGCGGTGAAGCTCCTCTTCTCGGCAACTGCAGCGAACGCCGTGAGCCCGGTCAGATACTCGCGCCGCATTGTGAAATTTCCTTCAACAGGCCTTACAGCGAAGCCGCTTTTTCGGCACTCGATGCTCTCAATAATAACGGCCGCACGAGCCGCACGCGCTCGTGCGGTGAAAGGAGCATCGATGGAAAGCCGATGGACGAGGCGCGAGGTGCTCGAGACGGCGACGATACTGGGCGGCGCCTCGGTGCTCGCGCGCGCAGACACCACCGCGGAAATCGCGGGTTCGGCAGCCGAGCCGATGGAGAGCACGGTGCGTCTGTCGATCAACGGAGAGGAGCACACGCTCACTCTCGACAACCGCGCGACGCTGCTCGACACCCTGCGGGAGCGGATCGGGCTGACTGGAACGAAGAAAGGGTGCGACCGGGGTGAGTGCGGCGCGTGCACGGTGCACATCGACGGGAAGAGGGCGCTGTCCTGCCTGACGCTTGCGGTCGCCGCTCAGGCACGCGAGATCACGACGATCGAAGGGCTGGCTGAGACCGGTGCGCTGCATCCCGTGCAGGCGGCGTTCATCCGGCACGACGCCTTTCAGTGCGGATTCTGCACGTCGGGCCAGATCATGTCCGCGGTCGCATGCATTGCAGAGGGCCACGCACGGTCTGAAGCGGAAGTGGCGGAGTACATGAGCGGCAATCTGTGCCGATGCGCCGCGTACCCGCAGATCCGGGCCGCAGTGCTCGACGCAGCAGGAGAGGCGGCGCGATGACTCCCTTTACGTACGCACGTGCAACCAGCCTTTCGTCCGCGATCGCGGCGGCGGGTACTCAGGGTGTGAGCCTGCTCGCTGGCGGAACCGAGCTCCTCAACTGGATGAAGGAAGGCATCGCAGCGCCGAGACGCGTCGTGGACATCAACGCGCTCGAGGAGCTGGACTACATCGAGCTCACGGCAACCGAGCTGCGTCTGGGCGCCCTTGCGCGCATGAGCGCGGTTGCGGAGCATCCGGATGTGTGCCGCGAGTTTCCGGCGCTCAGCATCGCGCTCGAGAAGAGCGCGTCACAGCAGATCCGCAACATGGCGTCGATGGGCGGCAATCTAATGCAACGGACCCGCTGCCCGTACTTCCGCGCCGAAGTGCAGTTGCCCTGTAACAAGCGGGCGCCGGGCAGCGGCTGCGCCGCGCGCGAAGGTGACGACCGCTCGCACGCCGTGCTGGGCGGCAGCGCGCACTGTATCGCGACACATCCTTCAGACGCTGCTGTCGCGCTCGCCATATTCGACGCCATCGTGCGTGTTCAGGGCGCGCGGGAAACACGCGACATACCGATCGATGACTTCTACGTTCTGCCGGGCGAAACCCCACACGTGGAGAACGCGCTCGCACCGGGCGAGGTCATCGTGCAGATCGCCATGCCGCGGTCGGCCATGACGCCGAAATCGCACTACATCAAGCTGCGCGAGCGCACGTCGTACGAGTTCGCACTGGTGTCCGTGGCGGCGAGCGTCGAAACCGAAGGCAAGGTGATTCGCGCCACGAGAGTCGCCCTGGGCGGCGTCGCGCCGAAGCCGTGGCGCCTGAGAAGCGCAGAGACGGAGCTCGTAGGTCTTGCACTGGATGACGAGGCAGCGATGTATCGTGCGCTCGAGCCGGATTTCGAGGCCGCGCGGCCCGGCAGGCACAACGGGTTCAAGATCGAGCTGGCAAGACGCACGGCCATCCGCGCGCTGCAGGTGGCGGGAGGGCTGGCATGAGCATCGGTGCGCCCTTCCCCCGACTGGAGAGTGCGGAGAAGGTGACCGGCCGGGCGCTCTACACGGCTGACGTGCCGGTGAAGGGTGTCCTGCATGCGGTCATCGTGGGCTCGACGCGCCCGCATGCACGCATCGTGAAGATCGACGTGGGTGCGGCAGAGGCTGCGCCGGGCGTGGTCCAGGTCTTCACGCATCTCAACACGCCTCGGTTCGGCGAAGTCTCGGGCCTTCCACTCGGACAGGACCTGCTGCCGCTGCAGGGCGATCTCGTCCTGTACGAAGGTCAACCCATCGCGCTCGTCGTTGCCCGCACGCTCGAAACCGCGATGGAAGCGGCTCGCCTGGTCAAGGTCGTCTACCGCGAGCAGCCGTTCGAGACGGACTTCTCGACCAGGCTGGACCGGGGCGAGGCCCGCCCGATCTTCTTCTGGGAGTGCGATTCACACGTAGGTGATGTCGAGGCGGCGTGGGCGAACGCTGAAGTCCGCATCGAGCGGACGTACCGTACGGCAGACCGGCATCACTGCGCGATGGAACCCTCGGCGACGCTCGCCGTATGGCGTGGCGGGAGGCTGACGCTGTTCGATTCGGTGCAGGGCGTCGTCGACGCGCGCGCCGTCATCGCCAAGGCGATGCGGCTCGATCCGGGTCAGGTGCGGGTGAAGAACGACTTCGTCGGCGGTGGCTTCGGCTGCAAGGGCTGGGTGTGGCCGCATCAGCTCCTCGCGGCCATGGCAGCGCGGGAGCTCCGCCGGCCCGTGAAGCTGGTGCTCACGCGCGCACAGACGTTCACGGGTCACGGCTATCAACCCGCCACCATCCAGACGCTGGCGATCAGCGCGACGAAGGACGGCCGGCTGACAGGCATTCGCCACGACAGCTTCATTGCAGGCTCTTACGCCGGCAATCACATCGAAGGAACCGGAATCGGCACTCGCTCGCTGTACGCCTGCCCGTCGATCGGCACGACCCATCGCCTCGTGCGAGTGCATCGCGGCGATCCGACGCCGATGCGCGCGCCGCTCGAAGGCATCGGCCTGGTTCCCGTAGAGATCGCGATGGACGAGCTCGCCTACGAGCTACGAATGGATCCGCTGGAGCTTCGCCTCAGGAACTATGCGGAATTCGATCCCGCCGACGGCAAGCCGTTCTCGTCGAAGAAGCTGCGCGAATGTTACGAACAGGGCGCGGAACGGTTCGGCTGGTCGCGCCGCTCGTTCGAGCCGCGCTCGATGCGCGATGGACGCGACCTCGTCGGCTACGGCATGGCGACCGCGCTCTTCGCCGCATTCCGTCAGGCGTCGCGCGCTCGTGTCAGCATCGACACACAGGGCATCGTGCTCGTCGAAACGAGCACGCAGGAGATCGGCACCGGCGCGCGGACAGTGCTGCCGCAGATCGCCGCGGAGGCGCTCGGCGTTCCGATCGAGCGCGTGCGCCTCGCATGGGGCGACACGGATCTGCCGCCCGCGCCGATGACCGCCGGATCGGTTTCCACGGGAAGCGCCGGATCGGCCGTGCACGACGGCGCACTGAAACTGAGGCGGAAGCTCGAAGCGGCGGGCGCTACGCACCCGAGCGACTATGCCGAAGTCGTGCGGAGCCTGAAGGTGGAGAAACTCTCTGCGGACGGCGTATTCGATCCGCCAGCCGAGAGCTCGAAGGCGCTGTTCAGCTTCGGGGCGGTATTCGCCGAGGTGCGCGTCGACGAGCGGATTCCGGTTCCGAGAGTGAGCCGCATCGTCGGGGTCTACAGCGCCGGCCGGATCATCAATCCGAAGACGGCCCGCAGTCAGATGATCGGCGGCCTCACGTGGGGCATCGGTCAGGCGCTGCTCGAGCACTCGGCGATGGATCACCGTCTCGGCCGGTTCCTCTCCAAGAACCTCGCCGGCTATCTGGTGCCGGTGAACGCCGACGTCGGGCACATCGACGTCTCCTTCGTCGAGGAGGTCGACCCCGAGGTCAATCCGGTGGGCGCGCGCGGCATCGGCGAGCTCGGCGCGATCGGCATAGGCGCCGCGATCGCCAATGCGGTGTTCCACGCGACCGGCGTGCGCGTACGCGAGCTGCCGATCAGGCCGGAAATGCTGATGTAAGCGGCAAACGCCGATCTGGAAGGCTCGCTGATCGGGCGGCGGACCGCGGCTCCCGACGCGGCGGTCGATCGCTTCAGCGCGTGGAGCCTTGGCCGGTGCGAGGCACGCTGATGTCCAACAGCATCCAGCCCGGGCCCCTGGCCGCTACCTGTTCCTGACCCCCGCTGTCGACTTCCACGCCGCCCACGTGCAGTTGCACGAGACGGCCCTTGGTGTCGGCGCCGGCGTAGAGCGCGAAACCATCGCTCTGCAGCGCGAACTCGGGCGCGATCGACGCTACGTCGAGAATGCCGTTCTCGCGGAAGTGGTTGATCAGCCGTAAAGCGGCGATGCTCACCGCGGCGCGTTGCTCCTGGGTCGGTTGCTCGACACGCCATTCGATGCGGATACCGGTGAGTTGGCGCGTGTCGGCAGCGTGCACGAATCGCAGCGCTGCGGGACCGATCCCCGGCTCGAGCGACTGTATCTGAACGCTCAGCAGCGTCGCCCCATCCGCTCCGCTCGCATGGCTGACGACTGCACCGGCGAGCTCGCCGACGAGCGCCTGCTCGACTTCCTCGGGTGTCATGCCGAAGCGCACGCCCCGAAAGCCGTGCAGCTCCGTACTCGAGGCGAACGTGCCCGCCGGCAACCTGTAGATGTCGGGCTCCGCGACGTTCGCAGCGAACGACACGCGCAGCCGCGCCGGACCGGGCGGCGCCGGCCGATGCTCCGGCGGCTGGCGATTGCCCTGCGCGTCCCGAGGACGCTCGACGTCGAATGCGACGCCATCGAGACGGATCTCGACGCCGCCGCCACGAACGTCGCGCGCGGCGAACAGCACCACGCTACCCGGTCCGAGTACGTGACCGCGCGCCACGCTCAATGGCTCCCAGTCGAAACCGACGAGCCCGCTCACGAGGCGCGTGCCGACGTCGAGCAGTCGGCGGCGCGCTTCGTCGTTCGGATTGCCTTCGAGCAGCCAGAACACGTGGATGGTGACGAGCTTGCGGCTGCTCGCGCCGAAGATGTAGTTGATCGTGGCCGGTCCGGGTCCCGGCGCGAGCTCCGGAAGCACGACGGTCAGGTTCGTCGTGCCTTCGACCGGATCGCTTCCCTCGGTGACGGACGTCGCGTTCGGATAGTCGGCCGCGATGCGCGCCTTCACTTCCGCCATCGTCATGCCGAAGCGCACGTTGCCGAAGCCTTGCGTTTCATAAGGCTTGCCATGAAGCGGGAAACGCTGCGGCTGACCCGTCAGCGTCACCTCCGGCATCTGCGCGAAGGTTACGGACATTGCGCTCACGAGGCCCAAGACAAGGGCACAACGAAGAGAATGTGAGAGTCTCATTTATTTTTTCACGAACTTGAGCGTGCCGCCGTCGTTGATGAGCTGGTAACCCTGGTCATCCGCCCGCCTGAGGATCCACTGGAACTCGTTGGCCGCGTCCCGGAACTCCCACGACTCGATGTACTGCGCCGCCGCCTGCGGATCCGTACGCAGGAGCTCAAGGAGCTTCGCCTGCACCTGTTTCTGCGTGTCCGCAAGCTTGACGAGACGCTCCATCAGGACCTGATCGGGCGACGGGGGCGGCGGAGGCGACGGCTCGGGGCAGCTGCCGAAGAAGCACGCAATATCCCTGGTCCAGCTGACATCGATACTGAAATCGAAGTCGATCGCGAGCCCGCCGACGAGGAAGGAGAGCCCGATTCCGAGATCGACGTTCAGCCTGTCGCCGTCGAGGCCCGCGCCGAAGTCGAACTTCGCCGCGAGAGAGCCCGGTGTGTAGACCGTCACGCCGCCGCCGATGCTGCCGACGCTGCCCGACAGCGAGCCGCTGACGCCGACCGAAGCGCCGACGCCGACGCCCTGATCGAAGGACGCGGTGACCTTGCCGTCCTTGTAACCGTACTTGTTCTGGCTGCGCGCATAGACGAACACGCCGACGTTGCCGTCGACGGCGCCGTCGCCGGCCGCGCCGAGACTGCCGCTTGCACCGCCGCCCGCATCGACGCCGGCCTTGGCCTGCCCGCCGACGACCAGGCCGGTGCGGCCGATCTCGAGTCCGCCCTGCGCGGAACCGCCGGCACCCGCGTAGCCGTAGCCCGGACCCGAGTCGACCCTGATCTCCAGACGCCCGTCCGCAGTCGCCTTGACCTGGATGTTTCCGGCGCCGACTTTCGCGAGCGCTTCGGTGGTCGCACGCGCGCTCGCGGTCAGATCCACATCGCCCAGATCGACCGTCGCGCTCGCACCCGCACCCGCACCCGCACCGACGCCCGTGTAGCCCACGGACGTACCCGCGTACGTATCCGTGCTGGTGGTGACGCGCGGTGGCGGGGGCAGATCGCCCTGGCCGACGAACTGCAGGCCGAAGCTCGTGTCCGCGAACACGAACAGCTTGCCTATGGTCGGCTTCGCTGCCGAATGCGTAAGGTCGCTCGTGACCAACCGATACTTGTCGGCGTCAGGGCCCGTCAGCCCGATGATCTTGAAGTGGTACTCGCCCACCTTCAGATTCGAGAAGTCGGATGCGAGCTTGTCTGAGGGATCGCCGTAGTACCAGGCCTCCACGATCGGGACGAGGTTCAGGTTCGGCAGCTCAGTGGAGTTCTGATACCAGCGCACCGTGCCGGCGGTAGCCCCATACAGACCGAGCCCGCCGACGAACACGCCGCTGTCGATCTTGTAGTTGAGCCACGCGGGGACGACTTCGAGCAGCCCGGGCAGGTTCCCCTCGCCCGCGAACACATAGTTGTGCGCCTTCGTGCCGGTGAGGCCCGTGACCACCTGAAGGTATTGACCGAGCGGCGTCGTGCTGTCGAGCGACAGGAAGTTGCCGTCGAAATCGATGAGCTGCATCTGCACCTGCAACGCGGAGCTGCCGAGCACGTCGCCCGGCACGAGCGAGTCGAAGTGCACCTGGCCGTAACCGCCCGGGTTCCACGGGAAGCAGCCGCCGCTTTCGCAGATCTGGAAGTTGCCGTACTGAACCTTGTGCTGATCGACCTGCCAGCGAATGGGACGCGGAGTCAACGTCAGCGTGCCGCTGTCGGCACCCACGACGTCCACGACGTAATTGCGCGCCCGGCTGCCGCTCAGAAGCCCCTTCGTGCTCCACGTGTAATCGCCCACCTCTTCGCGGTTCGTGAGCACGAGGCGGCCCGCGGAATCGGGCTTCAGCACATCGCTGATCGCGCTGTTCGAGCCATCGGCGAGGAAATCGATCACGACGCCGATGTCGTCCTTGTTCACGACGCCCGTGAGCGTTCCGAAGTATCCGCCGTAAACGGTGGAATGCTCTGAAAGCAGCTCGAGCGTGAGCGGGCGCGGCACGATCGTAACCGTCAACGTGTTGTTGATCAGCCGCAGGTTGTTGCGCAGCGGCGTATCCTTGAGCTGGAACGAGACGTTGTACGTGCCCACCTCGACGGTAGGGTCGACGCGATACGTGATCGGGTCCCGGCCGAACGTGTTCGACTTCGTGATCTTGAAGTCGCGGCTGACGTCGGGCGTGAGCTCGAGCTCGGGACGCTCCAGGATCCTGGTGATGTATTCGCCGCGTCCGGTGTCGTAGTACGAATAGTCGTACGTTCCGCCGAGCGTCAGCAGGAAAAGGCCGTCGCCGTATACGGCGCTCTGCGAGGTCAGTCCGAGATCGATCGTGAGCGGCTCGACGATCCACGTGCCGGTGAGCTTGCTGTCCGGATCGAGGACATAGTTCGACAGTCTCGAGCCTGTGATGCCGTCGATGGTCGCCTGTATGGTGTAAGTGCCTGCGGACGGCCGCCCGTTGTTGAGCACCTGGAAACCGTGCGGATCGCGGTAGGTATACGCGAGCCGCAGCGACTGGCCGGGCAGCAGCCCGGAGTAGACGACCTCGGGCGTTCCCACCTGCGTGTATACGGAACGCATCGAGATCGACTCGATCTTCAGGGTGCGCGGAAGGACCTCCAAGTACGCGAGCGCATCCGCCGATCGGCCGTTCGGACCCTCGAGCACATAGTTGTGAGCATCCGCGCCGCTCAACGTGCCCGTGACCGCATACTCTCCCGCATTCAGGAGCGGACGGTTCGCGAGCGCGGTGAGCGAGGGCTCGCTCAGGGAGCGAGCATAGAGCGTTACCCACAGGTCATCGCCCTCGAGCACGCCTTCGAGCTCGCCCGAAACGTCGACGATGTCTCCGTAGGTGAAACTTGCGCGCGAGAACGCCGGGCGATAGGCGACGGGCCGCGGCGTGATCGAGAACGTTCCTTCGCGGGAAAGCAGACCCTCACCCGCGTACCAGTCAACGTAGACCGGAACGAAGTTGTAGTTGTCCGCATCGGCGCCGCTGATGCCGATGGGCCGCAGATAGTAGTTGCCGACGTCGGTCCTGCTGTCGATCACGAGTCGATCCGTGAGCGAGACGGTGGACCGACCGGCGAAATCGAACACGGGAATGATCTCGTCGCCCGGCAGCAGTCCGATCGTCCTCGCGAGATCGGCGATCTCGACCTGCCTCGCCGGTCCGTAGGTCCAGGAGCGGTCGTCTACCGTGACGGCCAGTGGACGCCGGAAGATCTCGACGGAGCTGTTGTGGACGACGTCGATCACGTAGTTACCGGCGTCGCTGCCCGACAGACCGCCTTCGATGCGCGTGCTGTACGTTCCCACTCGCAGACGTTCCGGAACGTGATCGAGCAGCCCGTCCGGCGCCTCGAGGCGCGCTTCAGGGGACTTCACGTCGTCGCCGGGCAGCACCGTGCGCCGGGCGTACCGCAGCGCATCCGTTTCCCAGAACCGGGAGAAGAGCTCGTAGTCCGGGCCGTCGCCGTAGCGCACCCTCGAGGCCGTTTCGCCCGCCATGCTCTGAACGCCGGTCCACACCTCGATGGGACGCGGGCTGATGCTGAGCTGCATCAGGCTCAGCGAGGGATCGAAGTCGAAGACGTAGTTGTGCGCGTCCTTGCCGAGCAGCCCCCCGGCCAGGCGCCACTCGTATTGGCCTGCGGCATACGCACCGCTCGTCGAGACGCCGATCGTCGGCTCTCGCACGAGGGTGGTGACGTCGTCGCCGTCCAGCAGGTTGCCGCCGGCAAAGTAGTCCTTGAAGGTCAGCTCCAGCACGCGACCGGTGCCGAACAGCGGATCGCTGGCGCTGCGGTACAGATCGCCGTACACGGCGCTCTGCGGGACACGCATACCGCCCAAGCGAGGCAGGTTCAGATCGTCGACCGTGAGCACCCTCGGTTGGATGGTCAGCGTCCCGGAACCGCCCAGAAGCTGATACTTCAGCGCATCCGGGCCGAGCAGCGAGTCCACCTGCAAGATGTACGTCCCCGCGTCGAGCCGCGAGCGCGGATCGAGGCCTCCGCTGATGAGGGTCGAGCCGGCGTAGACGTTGTCGCCCGGCAATACGTTCGTCAGCGTCGCCGACGGCAACGTGAACCAGTCGCCGTACGTGACCGTCAGGTCGGGGACCTGGAAATACACCGGACGCGGATTGTGAACGTGAACGCCCGGTGTGCTGCCTTCAGCCTGAAGGACATAGTTGCTCGCCGCCGAGCCGCCGAGCGCAACGACGCGCGACACATAGTTGCCGGGCAAGCTGCGCGTCGTGAACGGACGGCCCTGCGCATCGGTGATCGCGACCTCGAACGTGAGATCGGTCTCGGCGAACGGCGTATCGGGGAAGACGGGCGGCAGACTGAATGTGTCGGCACCGTACGTCGAAAAGCTCGAACCCACGCGCCACGTCAGCGGCCGCGGATTGACGGTAAGGATCGGCTGATTGAGGAGCGACTCGGCGTCGATGAAGTAGTTGCCGCCGGTGAAGTCGCGCAGCTCCTTCATCACGAGCGAGTACGTGCCCGCCGACAACCTGTCACCGAGCGTCTCCCCGCTCGCGATCCCGATCTCGCCCGCGAAGACGCGCCCTTGGTCCCACGGGAGCACGTTCCAGAACGTCGCCACGAACGGCAGCGAGCTCGGCGTATCGCCGTAGGTGTAGGTGTACGACGGCAGCTCGTAAAGGACCCGTCGCGGTGTGATCGTGATCGTGCCGGGGTTCTCCGCGGTGGCCGCCGGCACGTAGTTCGGATTGTCGACGGCCGTGACGCGTTGCTCATAACCCC